>Ga0209358_10000009_pt1 | contig 293850 bp, 378 predicted proteins | sample LauGreFa1BDMLBSN_2_FD_187574 | JGI IMG/M metagenome (GOLD analysis project Ga0209358, IMG submission 187574) | Freshwater lake microbial communities from Lake Michigan, USA - Fa13.BD.MLB.SN (SPAdes) (version 2) | ecosystem: Environmental > Aquatic > Freshwater > Lake | place: Lake Michigan... | reverse complement strand
GTTTGAAAAGAACTTCTTGTTGTTCCTATTGAAGAATGATTTAACCATTAGTTTTGTCATATACCATAGTCCCTTATTCTCAAATCTTCTTGGTGGTGTGAATACCGTTGTATTTATTATCTTGAACTTATCACTGAATACTTGTTTTGATAACAGGTAATCTTCAGCAACTTTTGCTTCTTCATCAAATCCACCAAGTCTATTAAATGTCTCAGTTTTAAATAACATAAACCCACCAAGACAGAATGGTGTGAATACTTTAATTGACTTTTGTACCACATCAAAGAACCTGAATACGTAGTTATATTTCCCATTGGTTGTTCTTACCTTTGTTGTTAGTAAGTCATACTCATTTCTTCTCATTAACTTAATCGCTTCAGTTAATAAATCTGGGTCAAGAATAAAGATATCGGCATCCATAAATAAAACATATGGGGTTTCAACTCTTTCAGCCCCTTTGTTTCTTGCATAACCTGGAAGTCCTCCTTGGATTATTAATAAATCAAAATGGTCTCTGTTTCTTGTTTCAAGATTATATGTCGTTCCATCATCAGAAGAATCTGAAATAATAACTTTAACACCATTAATATTTTTTTGGGAATTAAGTAAAGAAAGAGTCGTATCAATAATTTTTGATTCGTTCTTACAGGGAATGACTATTGTAAGAAATCTTGATAGTTCCATTACATATAAATATTAAAGGTAAATGGTTAAACATATTATGGAATTGTTAAGGGGACCATTTTGACTTATGTTTGTATTTATATCATATGAAATACCTTATCACCGAATCACAACTTAAACTTATTTCCGAGCTTGAAAGGACTTGGAGAGATGTTAAATATGTTGAAATATATGAGAAACTAAAACATAAACTTATTCCTCATTTTGAGAACTTAATTGATGAATATAGTGAAAGAGATTCTCACATTACATTATACGATTCTGATGGTGTTAAATTAATGGTATTTAATAAACATAGTGGTGAATTATATTATGATAGGTCTTTGGATAGATATGATGAGATGCTTCCTCACCCTTTTTGGTCGGTTAATGCCAGATACCTATTAGCAGACGTGTTTGTTAGTTTATTCCCTGAATATAAAGTTACAGAAGTAAGGAGTGCTCATATATCATGAAATACCTAATAGACGAATCACAGTTTGATAGATTAGTATTTAAGTATCTTGATATGCAAAACTTTTTTCATCTTGAGGATGAAGGTGATATTCTTTTTTGGCCATCTGAGATTCATTGGAGGGAACGTTTATCTTACGCAATTATTTCCACTCATCGTAAATCTAATGATTGTTATATTAGTTGTTCTTTATTGGAAGAGATTTCAAATTTCTTTTCAATATCTTTGGATGAATGTTTATATTTGGTAGCCAGTTGGGTTGAAAATAAATTTGATATTACTGTTGGTGAACCTTACTCCGATTGTGGTGCGGGTTAATATTTATATATAAAAAATGTCCAAAATAGATAATATAAATAGATTTATTAAATTTTTACCTAAATACATTAAAGACATTGATGTTAACGGTTTGAAATTATATATGTCAGGTGAGTTTGATAGACTAACCACACGTTCTTACGATTTTTATGTACCAACTTTAAAAATATCTAACCCTAAGAATCTACCATTCTCTTATAACTCTTTGGTTACTTTAGTTGCGGATGAATTAGTTGTTTTAGATAAACTACTAAGTACTAATTTAACAATGCGAGAAATTGAATCCTTAGTTAAATTTGATGACTTTGAAAGACACCAATTTTACATTCCAAATGTTTTAGAAAATGAATTTTTGAAATGTATAAATAAAACCGATTTAAAAGAATCAATAAGTAATATAAAAGGATATTATCAAATAAAAGGTATGTATGTAGTCGATAATGATTTTGATATGTACTGGGATGATTCTGAATCCTTTCATTTAGATATAAGTCTTGTTATTGATGAATTTAGATTTAAAGGGATTAATAGTAGTGAATCAAAATTAATTACGGACGCTGAGGAAATAATTCATAATATTTATGACCTTAAATATGATTATTCTGAATATTTCGAAGACCCGATTTGGGGTTGTTTGTCTGATTATTTATTTAAGTATCCCTCTTTTATTGACCGTAATTGGCAATTTGTAAGTGTTAATATTATCCCTAAATTAATTGATTAATCAGTCCCGTATTAATCTTTAACATTATCCTTATAAATTGATTGATAAAATGGTCCGAGTAAAGCCATTTCAAATAATTTATCTAAAGTATAATCAGGTAATAAATCATAATCCAATGTAAAATTATTAATATACGTTTTATCTATAAAAAACTCCCCTGTTACGGAACCGTTATATCCAAAGGTTTGTATTTCATATATCCTACCATCTTGACCTCTTTTAAAATATAATGGACTATCATAATAATCTGTTATCCATTCACTTATCTTATTTGAATTACCTAAATCATCCAAGAATCTATATATAATTTCTTTTGGTAGTTCTTCATATTTTACATATTTTCCAAGAATCATGGGGTTTATTTGACTCACCATAAGAAAATGAAATAAACCATGTTTCTTTATTGTAGATAAAAATTTATCACTAGTATTTTCTCTTAGTGCTTTCTTTATATGTTCTTGTAGATTCATTTGTCTCTTAATATTCTTTGAACTATTGGGTTATTTAGGAATTCTTCCATATCTTTCTTAACTCTTCCTGTGTTACAAAAACTATTATTGAAGAACCATTCAGGTATTTCATCTGTTTCTTCATCCCATATATTAATCTCATACTCATCAGGTGTCATTCGTCTTTGAACTCTTTCCCATTCTTCCAATCTTTCCCAAGCAGCATCTTCTGTTGTGAATCCATTTGAATCAAGTAACATATCATCTATTTGAATATAAGCATGGATTAGATATTCTTGTACAACATCATTATTAAATTCGGTATCAACTTCGTTCGCTAACAACAGATAGTAATTAACTTTCTTGTTGGGGAATCTTTCTCTAATTTTATCAATTATGTTATATGCGAAATAATGACAGAACCCGTGTTGGTAGTTGTAATTACCTTTATTCCATCTAGATTCAAGGGTTTCTTTCAATACTCTTCTTATTGTCTTTTGTAGGTTCATCTACGATAATTCTATAAACCAAACTGATATTGGTACGTTTAGTTGGTTAGCGATTGTTGAACGTTTATGTCCACCAATTAACGTATATTCATTCCCTTCTCTTCCACCTGTTGGTAGTTTCATTACAAATGGTGCTGGAAGTTCTCTATGTTTTTTGTTTCTTAAATTTTCTATATTATCAAAATAGCCTTTGTGGTACGGGTTAACTTCTCCATCATCATTTTTCATTTGTTTAATTAATCCTGATGATGTTGTATCTTTAAACATTCTTGGAAACACTTTTGAGAATCTTCCCATATAAAATGTACTGTTTATTTTCTCATCTCCCCATTCTTCCATTCTTCCTTTATTAAACAAATTAAACCCTTCCATTTGTGATTGTTCATCTTTTAATAGAACTAGTTTAAAATCGTCCCAATCATTCATTAAATCAGATATTTCTTTATCTAATAGAATGTCTTTAATTTCTTGTTCATTATCCACTTCACTTCCTTTTGCATGTTCCGCAATTATTTTGAATGTGTGTGGAAATATGGAATACATTAAATCATAATTTTGTGGGTGAAAGAATTCATCTTTGCTGAACCTCATTGGATTTCCAAGTAACTCTTCTAACTCTTGTGTAAAATATTCCTTTGTAGGTTCTAACCAAGTGATTGAATACGGGTTTGATACCTCGTTTAATCCCATCATTGATTGCATTCTTGATATTTGTTCTTGTAGGTTCATATTATAATTCACTTTTAACTGCATTATAAAAATACTCACTAACCTTTATTGGTGAATTGATATTTTTTATTTTCATATCATTTCTGTAATTACGAATCATCTTCGTTATTTTTTGTATTGGGACACTTTTGTACATTTGTGGAGGATTATATTCTCCCATCAAACCTATTTTTTGGAGTTCTCTAATTTTCCTTGCCGCGAATTCATCAGCAACTTCTTCCGTTTTTTTCATAAACTCAGCAGCTTTTATTTCTGTTATGTCACCAATATAACAATCATACATAATATCAGCCCCGTATTTTTTAAATTGATATTGGTGAGCGATTTCATGAAATATTAAAAATAACAAAAATTCTAAATCATAATCAATAACTTCAGAATTAATTAAAACCCCACTTTCTAACGCCACTCCCATTACAGGCATTTTAAAATTTGAGAAATCTATCCTTTTACAATCAGATTCTTCAATAAATTTTTTAACAAATTCTTTTAATTCATCGGACATTTCGTGTACATCTGTTATTGTGTCCAAAAAATCATCAATTCTTTTGGTTTCTTCCTTTAATACTTTTCTTATTGTTTCTTGTAGGTTCATATTAATTATCAGTTAAATTAACAACTATGAATTGCCCATATTTTTCTAAATACGAATTGAATATTCGTTCTTCCATGTTTTTATGTCCTGTGGAGTGCCATTTGAATTGTTCATCTCCATTCTTAACCATTGACCAATCTTTACTTGAAAATGGGAATCCTGTTATGTTATACCATTTTGAATTTTTCCACTTCTCATATGAACTGTAACTATCTTGAGGTATAAGTGAATCTAATATTTTATTGGTTAATTCGTCTGTTATTTCTTCACCATTAACACCAAACCAAATATCATAGTTTTGAAATTTAAAATAAGTTGACCCTAAAAGTTCATCATATAAATCATCAAATGTGAATGTATCCATAGTTCTCCCAACACCAGTTCTTCTAGTATTATTGTCCTCCATCATTGATTGCATTCTTGATATTTGTTCTTGTAGGTTCATTCTTCTTCAGTTAAATAATCATCCATTATCTCAATGACTTTAGGTTTTACATTCGGGATGTCATTTATCTCTATATTAAAATTCCATAAGAAATTATCTTCTTGGTCGTAGATACCTGTTTCAGGTGAATAATAGACTATGTTGGTGGCGAAGTTATTTATATCGTTTGAAATCGTTACATAATAATCAGACATTGTTCTATCATTCCTAAATTCATAATCTAACATCTGGCATACATCCTCAAAACTTGATTGATTGTTATCCCATTTGGCTAATAAAAATATTTCCGATGCCGTTGGATTTCCTGTTATACCTATTTTTAGTTTCTTTGGGTTTCTTTGAATTATTACCGCATGTTTACCTTTATGGTAATCTTCCCACTCATGAATATCATCATTAATACACCACTGGCATTGGTGAGCATATTTTTGTAATGCTCTATGTGTTAATGGAACAACAACAATTATATTATCATCTTTATATACTTCCACTCTTTCACTTCTTGGAACTCTAACTTCATTAAGTTCTTCCCTTAATACTTTTCTTATATGTTCTTGTAGGTTCATATTATCTATTACTTCTTAATCTATCCATTTCAATATTACGAAGTTTTTGTAAATACATCCGTTCTATAGACCCAGGTTCTCTTTCTTCTAACGCAACTAAATCTTTTTTACGCCATAGTGTATTATTCATAATAACCTTAATCATCTCCTCTTGGGTAACATCTTCAGGTTTTTCAGTAATTGGTGGTACACATACATCAACACTATCTCTAAATGATAATTCATCCACAGATATATCATTTCTACCCATCATATTTGAGATTTTACTTAAAAAATTATCCTCGAACCATTCTTCAATTACGTAATGAAGATAATTTTTTCTAATAGGCATAAAGGTTAACATATCGTTAACTAACTCTTTGGGTATAAATAAAGTTGACTCTATGAATGTTCTTTCAGATGTTGGTCTTCGGTCATTAGTTTCTTCAAAAAACAATACTAAATTCATTATTTCCTTACCATTTTTACAAAACTCAAAATCGTGTCTTGTTTTATAACTTTCAACGTGATATATATTCATATCTGAAAAAATATTATTTAACCTATCTAAAATAAGTTTTTCAGTTTTTTCATTTGGTTTCAAGAATTTTTTATTAACTTCTTCTTTTAGTATTCTTCTTATTTGTTCCTCTAAATTAGTTGGGCCGAATCTTTCATCTAACTCATCGTCGGCAACTTGTTGGATATTTGGTAAGAAGTCATTCATTGTTATATTATATATTGTAGGTAAATAGAATTCTTTATACCATTGGAATAAATCATCAAGATTTTTAAATGACGTTCTATCTTCAATTCTTCTAAAGAAACTACCGTCACTACCAAAATCAACAATTTTTTTATTTGTATCGTCATTATACAGCGCATACCAATCAAGTTCGACTGGAGTATATTCGTTTCCGTCCCAAAACGGAGTTGCAACTAAATGAATATGTTCTATAATATTAGATAAAAAATGTCCTGTTTTTATTTTTGTACTCCAATAAAGAACCCCATCAAAACTAGTATGAATTTTAAATTCTTTATATTCTGTAGGTATATTTTTATTATTAATATTCTCTATTAATATTTCATGTGCAAAATCGTAAGGTATTCTTTCATCAATTAATTCAGCCAATTCAGTAAAAGAGACACCAATAATTTTTTTGGCTTCGTAGTACCCTAACTCATTTACGATATTTTTTATTTTATTTTTAAATTTTTCTGTCATTTTAATTTCCGCAATTAATGTGGTAATATTCTTTTATTTTTTCACCATATTTGTCTTTCATATAATCATACATAAAATAATAAGATTCATTCCACTCTCCTGAATTATCATCCATATCACTAAAATAAGTCCAATACATAGCATCAATTACCGCCTCTATAATTACTTCTAATAATTCTTCACCACTTACATATCTACATATATTATCAGGTCTATAAATCGCACTCATTCTATATAATAACTCATCATCAAGTAAATTAATTCTTCTTCTGACTCTTGAGTTAATATTTGTATTTTCTTTTAAAATTTTAGTAAAGTTTTCTTCCAAAAAATTATAATCATCCTTGTCTATTTCAACAGGATGAACATTAATCCAACTAAATGATAAATATTTAGGAGGTTTACCTCCATGTATGGTATTAAATGTTGAAATAAATATTTCTTTTAATTTATCAATCCATTCATCCCTTGAACCTATCAAATCACCAAATGTATAATCACTATTATCACCAAAAAAAGGTAATTCTTTATAATCATAATATTTTCTCCACTGATTACCTACCCAATCTTCATCAAGATAGATATCACCATTCATATACAGATAATTTTGATTGTTATTAACCCCAACTTGTGTTAATTCAATACCTTTAAACCAGTCAAATTTATTTGATAATTTTTTATTCAAAATCTTGTTTAATATATTTAACTCAATATAATTTGATGTTATATTATCTTTCATTATCAAATATTTATTTTTATGTTCTTAATTTTACACACAAGTTTAATAACTATAAATATTTATCCTATATGAAATATCTTATTACTGAAAGTAAAATCAATTCGTCGATTGAAAGATTTCTTAAAAGTACTTTTAATGATGTTGTTGATGTTAAATTCAAAAAGGTTGGGGTATGGTTGGCATCAGAGGATAGACGTATTGAAAGAACCAACATTCAAATACTAATTGACCCCGAAGGAATATTAAAGGGCAACTTTAAACCAAATAAGGGAGTCTTAATTGGTCATGATTTAAAAAGAGAAATTTGGAGAACAATTGATTCCATGTTTGGTTTGAATATGGAAGAATATGGTTCAGAGTGGGATGTTGAATTTTTCGTATTAAGTATTTATTAATACAATGAAATATCTAATCTCCGAATCTCGAATTGAAAATGTAATATTTAAGTATCTTGACAATCAGGATTTTGTTTATATGGAGTATGGAATAAACGGTTATTTCCTTAATTCAAATAAAGATGAATATGCTCAGATTAAATTTAATAATAAGAGTCATTGGTGTACAATTGATAGGAAATTAATGGAAGAAATTGCTTCTTTCTTTTCTTTGAAAAATATAGATTCCATTTCGTCAATCGCTAAGTGGGTTGAGGATAAAACTGGTACTCATTATAGAGCAGTTGACGTTCAATCAGATATAGTCGTATATTATTTTTAAAAACATGAGCAGTATGCTCAAAAAACACAACTTAATATTATTACAGATTAATTTAGTGAGATATCAATTTATCCTAAAATAAAACCCCATATTTTATATTAACGTCTAGGATATATCAAATCACCATTTTTTGCTATTACTTTAATATAAATTTGATGTATGTATGCCGATGGTCTATCAAGACCTGCCATTTTAAATATAAACATCAAATGTTTATCAACTAAATAATGTGGGTCAAACCCTTTCATATACATATTATTTTCATTGATTTTAGGGTCATTTAAATACATATTTAATTCCAAATCATAGAATGGGAATTCTTCGTCTCCATCCCAATCCATTTTTGTTTCAATATGGTCAAGCATCGGATATATTTCTTTAATATAATCTGAGTTTACAATTTTATTTACTATTTTGTCGTTAAGTATCATGTATTTAAAAATCGGGATATTTTCTTTTACATATAATGTCTTGTATGTCATGAAGATATGTGTCTAAAATATCGTATTTAGAACTTAAATTTTTCATATCTTTTTTCATTTTTTCAACAATCTTATCTACCTTCTCAACGTCATCTTTGTGTATATCAATAGAATTTAATAAATCTAATAGTTCTTCAGAAGTATTAACATTTAAAATATTACAGATATTAATATTTTCTCTAATTATTCTAGTTATAATTTTTTTTAATCCCATTTTAATCCTTTATATAATTATCGGGTATTATTGATAATACTTCTTGGTCACTAACGGACATTTGTGCGATTGAATCGAGCTTAACTCCATTTATTTCTGTCACATAAATCCAAATCATTTTTTTATTTAAGTTACCATCATTAAAACTTCCAACTTCTGCTCCCATATCCATAAGATAGTCCTCAAGCCAAGAGTATAGAACCTGCATATCTTTAACTTTATCCAATTCAGGTATAATTAAATTAACATTCGCATTATAATGTTCAACATCATCTATATCAGCATCTTCAAGTTCAGTCATTATAAATGGTAATTCAAAAGGAACCATATTCTCTACCTCATCCGCGGCGGAACAATAAAGATATCCTCCAAGTTTGGTTTGTATTATTGCATTTAGATATGGATATTTTTTTGTTATGTTTAATAATTCATTAATACCCCCAAAAAATTTGGCTATGTGTAAAATATCATTATTCTTATCAATCATTCCAAATATTTTATCCGCTAATTTTTCCATGATATTTTTTTTTTAAATTATTTTTTTATATACCTATTATTATCATAAAGTTCGGTAACGATGTCAAAAATTTCATCAATAATATTATCACTTAAATTATGATAAATTACACCAAACTCGTTATCTGCTTGCCATATATCTTTATCCCAAACAATTACTGCAACTTTAGATGGGCCTAAATAAACTATTTCTTTATATGTTGATTCATTTTCACCATAAAAAATTGGTTCCTTGTCAATTTCACCCAAACTGAATCCATAACCTAATTCTTTAAAAAAAGTTTGTATGAATTCTTGTTTTATATTCCTATTTAAATACTCATCACCAACAATACTCCATAGTTTAGTATAAGTCATAGTTGTAAATTTTAAAGTATTGAATAGTCCGTATTTTTCCATTTCTTTAATTAAACTATCCTTTAATCTAAAACTTTCTTTCAGTATCTTTATTATTTTTTCTTTTAACATCATTTCATAATAAATAGTCTTTTTTATAAATAAAAACCTCAGTGAGTAGCGAATTCACCGAGGTTAAATGTGGCATAACCACAACGGTCCTAAGCCCGTATTTTTAATATTTTTGTTATCTATAAATAGTATGAAAAAAATTTTTGAAAATGCTTGTGGGAATGAATAAGTTTCCGTAAATTTGTTGTAAATATTAAAAACATGAAATACATTTCTTTAATCTTATTGTCTTTTTTGGTTTACTCTTGTAAAACTGTTGAGCTTACAGATGGAACTCGTATTACAAAACGACAAGAAAGAAAGATTTATGAAAAGGTATTCAACGATACCTTTGGTCAGATGACCGAAGAAGAAGTTCATCTGTTTGAGGGTGTTAATTTTCAGGTTGACACTTCCTCAGTTGAAACTTCTGAGCGAGTGATTGATGTATACATCGACACATCTTATGTTGTTGAGCCTTCTTTAATTATCTACAAGGAACTCATTCCGTCTGTTGGTGATACATCTATCACTTATATGGATGACTTAATTATTGTTGATGGTGTCAAATATGTTAGTTTTGAAGAACATATTTGGGTTGACTACAAAATTGTTGAAATTTACGAATAATTACTTACCCATCTGATACGTCTGGCTAGTTTGAGTTTTGGTACTTGTTTGGACTCCTGATTTAGGTCCTAAAGTACTAGTGTCTCTTAGTTTTGTATACATATACCATAGAGTTGAAATGCTCAATCCTTCCATAATTTTACTAAGATTGTTTGCCAAGTATTTAAATTCGTTGTCGAGATAAGCTGTAAAATTACTTATTAAAGTATCTTTATATGATTTTTTAAATGAGTTCCAAACGGAATTAATTTGTGCTTCAGTGATGGAACCTCCTGTTTTATCTAAAGTCCCTTTACCATACATCGATTCAAAAACTGATAAATCTAATGTTGTAACTAATTTCTTATCACTTATTATTTTATCAATATTTGCACTATCCTCAGGTGTTAGAAACACACCAACTAAACCTCTTTTTAATGTTGTATTAATTGCTTGTATAATTTGTTCATTCGTTTTACCAACAAAATTGTCTATAGCATAACCATCTTTAATATTCGCTCTTTGTGCTTCAGGTATTAATAATACAGACAACGCACTTGCGATTGTTGCTAAATTTGGGGGAATTCTTGAAGAAATATTATTCAAGTCAAACGTTTTTTGTCCTGAAGCTCTTTGTTCTGCGGACATTGATAAGGTTACTTTTCCATTTTTCGACCCGTTTAGTTGGTCCATCATTCTTCTTAACACTAATAAACCATTATGTGTTGCAATAACTTCAGTTTCCACTGGTAATTTACCTAAATCAAAACTAATACTACCTTTATTAGTTAGTTCTGATGTTCCGACCTTCACATAGTCAACATACTGTCCAGCATCTGATGCTGGCTGAAATCCTGATAAAAACAATTTGGTATCACCTGTACTTTTTGAAACCAAGTCTCCTATAGTACTTTTAAAATAAAAATTTTCTTGTTTAGCGTCTCCTTTCAATCCAAATGTTGAATTTTTATTACCTTTACCAATAAAATTTGGCATTCTTTCGGGACTTGTTGAGGCCACTATCGATTTTGCAACTTCGGTTAATAAACCATAAAGTTTTTTAATTTCATTTTTTTCAGACTCAGTTAATATAAATTTTTTTGACATAATAATAAATATAACAAATTAAAAGATTTTTTATCATCCCTTGGTATTGATTTCAAAAATATTTTTCATTATAATAAAGTTAGATTACACATACTAATAACAATATAAAATGAAAAATAAAGAAAGGTTAATTGAAAATATATTTCAAATTTTAGCATTAATCACAATATCTTTAATGTTGTTTGTTAGTTGTTAACCCCTATTGTATCATCTTCAAATTCACTTTCTAACATTAGGTCGGTATTGATGCTGTCTTTTTCAATATCACAACAGTTTTTATCACATTTACAGTTATAGTTATGTGTTGATTGGTCACAAGACATAATCATAACACTAAAAGATAATATTAGTAATATTTTTTTCATATTTATTTTGTATAAAATTGAGTAATATCAATTAATTGTTTAGTTTTCTTATCGTATATTTTTTTACTGTCACCTATCGCAACCCAATCTACATTATATCTTCCTAGTTGTTCCCATTTTGGTCCATTATTTTTGACTTGTATTAAGATAATACCATAATCATCTCTTTTAACAATCAAGTCAACCCCAAATAACATATCGATAAAATCTCCGTTACCCCCTTGGTATAAAATTTCAAATCCATTTCCTTTAAGGAAATCAACTATTCTATTCTCACTTTCCTCACCTAAGCTAGAATTATATTTTATATTATATGTATAATCAAATAACTCTTCGGAAGTTTTAAAAAACTCATTAATCCAATATTTTAATTTTGGTTTAACACTTTTAGTTAGAAAATTTTTTACCTCTTCATCAGTTCTTTTTTTTGAGTTTAACCACTGACTAACATTATCTATCTTATCAATTTTTTCAATAACATCAGTTAGTAACTCTGATAAATCTCTATAATTAGTATTTAATTTATTAATATAATTCCACTCTCCGTTTATATATACTTGTGTTTTATTGGAGATGTCGTTGAGTTTTTCCTCAATATATGAATCTGAGTATTTACCAGTTTTTCTAATTAACTCAATTCCTTCTCTAAAATTTTCAATAATTTTCTCAGGTATGTTTGTTTGGATGTTTTTAATTTTTTCATCAATTAATTTCCTCATACCTAATCCATTATAATCAACAATCCAAGGTCCTAAGTTATTAAATGCCTTACATACAGTTTTTTTTGGTTCTCCGAATCTTTGACATGGTAAATATTTCTCACTATTTTCATTAATAGAAATCACTTTTATAATTTCTTTAACTCTATTAATTTCTTCCTGTAGTAATCTCATATCAATAAATATAAATAAAGCGGTATTTATAGAAAATGAATAAAAATACTTTAAATAAGATAATTTTGTAACTCATATTTTATTCAATTATAATTCAATGAAATTAACAAAACAAAACATAATAAAACTATTATCGGTATCATCTTTAAACGAAATTGAAGTTAATGGATATAAATTTGAATTTTCAGATTTGTTTATATCAACCTTTTTCAATTCAATAACTTTATACTATAAAATAGTAAAAATGCCATCATCTTACTTTATCAGCGGTGATGAACTAATTTCATATATTAGTGAAAGAGTTGGGACTTTTTTTAGGATTTCCACAGTACCTGAAAAAATTTATGTCAGTTTAATAGATTTAGAAGATAATGAAAATAGTATGGGTTTATTTTATTTTTACGCTTCAAATAATATTTTAGAAAAGATTGATAAAAAACTTTCATCAATACATACTCTAACAATTGATGGTGTTAAATATAATGTTTCTAATTTAAATTTATCAATACCTAAAACTGCCAACGTTTTATATACAAATTTTGATTTAAATTTTTATGTTGACAATGAATCTTGGGACAATATTATGTCTAACTATACTTTAATAGACCCAACTGATATACCTGAAATTCAATTTTTAGTGTCCTTTATTGAAAAAAAATCTAAATATATTAGGATTATATTACGTCCGCATAAGAACTAAAAATAACTTCTTGTATTAATGGACAATATCTTTTCATTGTGTCCTCAATAAAATTTTGAAAGAAATCTTTGTTATTAAACGTTCTTGGGAATCCATTAACCACTATTGTAAATTGCCCAATACTTTCAAGTATGTCTATTTTATTAATAATTAAATGAGTTACTCCATTTATATTTGATGCCTTTACTAGGTCATCAATATTTGTCCATTTAATTTGTCTAGCTCTACCAGTAGTTGAGCCGTACTCATTACCTAATTCTCTAATTTTATCAAATATATCACTATTATCTTCAAATTTTTTAGAGCCAACATAAGTATTATAAGCCTTTGCAACTCCATAAACTTTTCTTATTTTTTGTGGTGGAACTCCGTTTAAAATAGCACTTCCAACAGTACAATGTGATGATGTCACATAAGGGTAATCACCCCAATCAATATCAAGTTCAAATCCTTGTGCCCCTTCAAATAATATTTTACTATCTGAGTTACCGTGTAATTCCTGATAGATGTCAATTATATAATCTTTTAATAACTCGCTATTATCTTCAACTCGTTTTCCCTTTCTAAAATATTTGTCCCTATATGCGGGACCATTACCTGTTTTCGTTGTCCCTATTTTACTTTCATTAAATTCTTCTATAAGATGTTCATCAGTTATTAAATTAACTCTTTTATCTATAAAAAGTTTTCCTTTAATTTCAACACCTTCTTTTTCAAGTGTTTCAATTTCTTTCATTAAAGATTCTACATTTAATACACATCCAGGACCTATTATTGATTTTATACCATTAACAATTCCTGATGGTATAAAATGCGTTACCATTTTTTTACCGTCTTTATAAATTGTGTGACCCGCATTACCACCTCCATTATATCGGATAACATGAGTATATTCATTATCAATCTTTGATAAGGTATTACATACTTTCCCTTTTCCAGTATCCCCAGCTTGTAGGTCTACAATTACATCTGCATATTTAATCATTTAATATATTTTAATCTTCTTAGTTTATTTAAGTCCATTGTAAAATCATTGGGAATTAATTGTCTTAATGGTTTAACATTTGGATTCCTCTGAGTAGCATACTGAAACAGTGTTTTTACATCGGTTCCAACGTTTATTATACCTGTTTCATTAGATAAAGTCAAATCTCTTATCATTGGTGCTATCACATCAACATAGTCTTTATTGACCAATCTATTTGTATATGCAAATTCATATGGATACTCTTGGGAACCAAAAGAAGTCCTTATTATTAGGGAATTTTTATGTCCTCTAACTGAACATTCTCCACCTAATTTTGTCCAAGCATAATAATTAAAAGGATTTAAAGAATCGTTTTCTCTATGTTCCGTTCCCTTTGGGTTATAGACATAGTCAGTAGAAATATATACAAGTCTAATATTATTTTTAATACAGTATTTAACAACATTAGCAGTACCTTTTATATTAGTTTCAATAGCATCAATAGGATTATTATCAATCTCAACTGAATTAGTTTTCGCAGCCGCTAATAGAATTATTTTTGGTCTTAATGAATCTAACTTTAAAAAAAGTTCATTTTCACTTCTAATGTCAACTTCACTACCACAAAGTATAAAATCACTATTTTTTTTGAACTCGGAGCCTAAGAGCCCTGTTCCACCTAAAACTATAACATTCATATCAAAAAAATAAAAATATTAAAATTAACCAAATAATTGTTGCGTTTAATATATGTCTCAAATATTCATTTAACTCTTCTTTAAATAAAGGTTTTGGTACTTTAAATGAATATAAATACATTCTAATCATTACCAAAAAAAGATTCATCAACAAGTAACTGTGTAGCATTTTCTTTAACGTTTAAAATTAATCCATCTTTATTAACTATAAAACCATACTTGTTTAAAGTTTTATTAATAACTCTCATAGTTTTAGAATTATTAAGTTTAGTAACAAAAAGATAATCCTTATTAATTATTTTTTTACCATTTGTTGTAAGATAAAAATATCTATCGTCAATTTCTCTTACTGAAGTATCATACTTTTTATCTGTTTTTTCACATGGTCTGGACTCAATAGTCCATCCTTGTGATTCCATTAATTCTTCTTTGGACAAACAAAATTGATTTACAAAGTTTTTAATTTCGTAATATGGATAAATCTCAGTCATACAGATAGTAATAAATTATGTTTTTCATTATTAAATACGTCACAAAAAACTCTAAAAGTGTTTAAATTATTTTGAGTCACGACTCTACACAATAGGTTAGCCTCTTCATAAAATTTTTCTATAACTTTATAATATTCATAAACTTTATCTTGCTCAACATGACTAACTAAATAATAAACAGATAATAGATTATCTCTGTATTGAAATGAAACTTTATTAAAATCTAATCCATATTTAGGTATTAACCTTTCTTTGATTAGTTTTAAATATAATTTATCTTGTGGATTCATTATTTATTTTTTCTTCAGGTGTGAGTAATCCTTTTCCGAATTTTTCTTTTCTATCCCAATATCTCTCTTTAACGTGTTGATGAATCGGTCTTGGTTTTCCGTCTTCATCAATTCTAACAAATACTATTTTGGTTTGAGTGACTATATCTTGTTCGCCAGTATAGACATTATGTTTCCTTACTTCAATGTAAAGTGTTACGGATGTATTACCAAAAGAAACCACATCACCATAAACTTTTAAAATACTTCCAACTTTTACTGGTCTTTTAAATAATAGTTCATCTATTTTAAGAGTAACTATTTTTTGTGTATCACAAATTTGTGAAGCGTATGAAGCAGCGGCATCATCAATAAGTCCAAGTAATAAACCTCCGAACATATTATCGTGAATCCCGATGTCACCTTTTTTACATATATATGTGGTAATTAACTCCATTAAACAAAACTAAAATTATTTTGAGCCAATTTTAATGATTCTGAAATTTGTTTTGTAATCATATAAGGACAAGCATTTGATGCTGGTCTTCTATCTTCCAAATAACCTCTCCATCCGTTTTTAACTGTGGTTTGTGGAATACGAATTGATGCACCTCTGTCACTCACACCCCAACTAAACTTATCAATAGACTGAGTTTCATGTTTACCTGTAAGTCTTTGTTCATTATCTGAACCATAAACCGAAATATGTTTGTCGTGGTTTGTTTTAAATACACGGAAGATTTCATCAAATAGTTCCTTTCCGCCTTCTTCTCTCATTTGTTTGGTTGAGAAATTTGTGTGCATTCCTGACCCATTCCAATCTGTATCACCAAGTGGTTTTGGGTGATATTCAATTGACACTTTGTAAGACTCTGAAAGCCTATTAAGAATGTATCTTGCAAGTGTTAGTTGGTCGCAAGCATCAAGAGCTCCTTTACCCATAACTTGGAATTCCCATTGACCGAGTGCCACTTCAGCATTGATTCCTGTCATATTAAGTCCTGCGGCCAAACATAGGTCCAAATGATGTTCAATAATATCTCGTCCTGAAATGTTTTCCGAACCAATTCCACAATAGTATTCTCCTTGTGGTTTTGGTGTTATACCATTATGCCCTAATGGTAATCCATCTTTATAAATGAAGAACTCTTGCTCAAAACCAAGCCAAAGATTTGGGTCATCCGCAACCTTTGCTCTCATATTTGACTCATGTGGAGTTTCATCAACATTTAAGACTTCACACAATACAAGATACCCATTCTTTCTTTGTGGGTCTTTAATCATTTTAACAGGTTTCAAAAGACAATCTGAGTCAATACCTTCAGCTTGTTTTGTTGATGAGCCATCAAAACTCCATATTGGTAGGTCTGTTATTGTAAAATCTTCTTTTGTGAAGTTAATTACCTTTGTTTTACTTCTAAGGTTTGGTTCGGGAGTATATCCATCTAACCAAATGTATTCAAATTTATATATCATTATTAATCAGGTATTTTTAGACCAAGTTCTTTACTAGCCAAAGTGAATGCGTCAACTCTACTTAATTTATTAATATTTGTGTACTTATCAACTAATTTAATAAGTTCATCTCCGATGTTTTCATTATGTGCTAACCACATAAGTTCTTCAATATAATCTTCATTAGAATAACTCATGTCACAATTATAATTAGGTTAGTTTTATTAGTCAATTTTTATAAATAAAAAAAGGGTCAATAGACCCTTATATTTTTTTTAAAATTATTTTTTTTAAAATTCGTTCAATAACGTATATGTAAAAGTTTTAAGACCTGACGATTTACATTTTGACAATAATTCCGCAAATTCTTTAGGATTATTTAAAACTTGACATCCCGCAGACCATTTATCAATTAGTTTTGAGATAGCACTAGAGTTAGCTCTGTGAATATTAATTCCAAATAAACCAGTATCTGTTATTTTAGTTTCTTCCGCAATAATATCTTTATCACCATCTCTATAAACTGTAATTGGTTTAATTTGGGTTAAAGCCTCGTACTTTCCTTGGTGTAACCCGATTTTCCATGAATCGACCCATTGTCCATGTTTTAAAAGTGCGGCTCCTTTAGGATTTAAAAGATTTTTTAACCAATGTGTTCCAGGATTTGTTGTTGCAGTATACCAATTTATTTTATCATTTTCAACTACCCCAATCAAATCATCAAATACATTAGGTTTATTTTCTTTTGAGCGGATACCAATTAACATAAATGGATACCATTTATATCCTAATTCTTCAAATTTTTTCTTTAGTTCTTCTACTGAATATTTTTTCATAACCTTAATTTATTTTATAAATACTTTTTTAAAATAAAAAAGGTAGGTTACCCTACCTTTTTAAACTTATAATTAAATTACTTTAGTCTTGCCATATTTTTTTAACCTCGATTGTTCCATCAGAGTAATGTATGTATATAAAGTTAAGCCCTTTTTCCATCAAAGCATCTTCAATGGTATTATACTTAATAGGATTTTCATACAATTTATTGTATGACCTAATTTCAACAAAATCAATATCAGATACATTTCCATTATTAACGGCGGTTGCAGTTCTTGTTATAACACACTGTGAATAGTTATTATCCATAACGTTATCAGTATTAGAACCATTAATAGAAATTACTTCAAAAAAATAAGTGTTACTACCACCAGCAGGTATCGCACAACTTGTTGAACTGAAGCACAGGTTTGTTGATATATACCCAGTACTTGATGGGAAGTAAACTGTTTGTCCAGGTAACAAAGTTCCACTCCAAGTATATACTTGTACACATGGTTGTGACCATGGAAATGGTGGTGGTGGGCAATTAACCCATCCTCTTCTATATGTTAGAGATGTTATATTTGTTGTTCCATTATTTTTAATTCCCCATCTAAAACTTACAGATTGACTACTAGTTGTTAATGTAGGGGTAGTTGGTGTTACGAAGAATGCCAAAGCATCAGTTCCAGGTTCTACAGTTTGTATAATTGTAAACTGAGATTGAGCATTATTATCATTCTGATTTGTTTCAGTAACACTACCCATATAATTAACCTTTGCTAACACATATCTATTGCCAGGTAATGAACCAACATTATAAGTTAGCGTATCATTTTGATTAGATGTTCCTCCTCCTAAATTATTTGAAGTAGTCCCTATTACAATATCATCAGAATCACCCCAAATTGCATTGTTTGATATTCTATATTGAGTCATAACCGTTACTTCAGGATATGTTGGGTTTTGTGTTCCAATATTACAATTTATCGTAATATTTGAGTTTGTATTAACTGAATTTGGTATAACACTTATTGAACTAATTAAGAAATTATGTACCAAGGATGGAGGAGGAGGTGGTGGAGGTGGTGTTCCTCCAGGATTTGGAGTTGCAATAATAGCATCTCTTAAATTAATTCTACCATAACCAAGTTCGTTACTTCTAGTTGAGTAAGGCCAGTTGGAGTTATTAGAATAGATATATCCACCTACTTTTTCAGCGGTAGATGAAAGTATTTGTAATATTTGGTCATCAGTTAGTTCCCAATTTTTATAAAAACAAAATGCCGCAGAAGCCGCAAATATTGGACATGAAAATGATGTTCCACTGATTGATGTATAATCACCTGTATTATATCCCGCAGTTCCTGGTCTGTCTACAGTTCTAATTGAAACACCAGGTGCAGATATATCACAAATCTGACCATAATTAGAAAAACTTGCCCTTACATCACTTTGTGATGTTGCTCCTATACCCCATACATTATTGTAATTTGCAGGATATTGATTTGCGGTCCCTGAATATCCATTTCCCGATGATGCGACAACAACCATACCTTTACCTTCTCTTGCTGTCGTTCTTGCAGATTCAAACGCCGCTTCAAGAGCTGCTGAATATGATGAACCTCCATATGACATCGCAATTGCCACACAATTTGGGTTAGCCATAGCCGCGTTTACTGCGTTTATTTGGATTACCGCAGTTGTCGCAAAACTACCTCCAGCGTAAACATTAGACATAATATTTACAGGCATTACTTTAACTTTGTTGTTACCAACACTACTAACACCTAATCCGTTGTTAGTGATTGCGGCGATTGTTCCACTACATGTTGTACCGTGTTTATCTTCAGCATTCACATATGGGATTGATGTGGTACTGTTAACCGCATTAAATGGATTTACAACGTTTTGACCTAAATCAGGTATAGTTAAATCAAGTCCCCCATCAAACATTGCAACACTTACATATGGATTATCTGAAGGAACTAAATCCCAAGCTTCGTCAGCATCAATGTCTTTATCAGTTGATTGTTTTAAATGCCAGCAAGATGAAAATTCAGTGTCGTTTGGGATGTAATCCAATTTCATCTCCATTTCCTCATCTTTCCACACATTTTTAATAAAACTGAAATCTTTACAGATTTCTAAAAATCTATCCTGAGTTAAATTATCAGGTAATAAAACTACATACCAACCTAGTTGGTCAAATTCGGCAACTATTTTAGCAAAGTTACCTTCAATAAATGATTCTGTTAGTGACTCCATTCCTTTTTTTGGAACCACTATGACTTGTTTGTCTACATTTTTGGATAAATCATATTGGCCATATCCAAAAATGAAAGAGAAACAAAAAGTTAATAGAAAAAATAATTTTTTCATTTTTTTTTAAAAAATATAAATATGTTTATTAATAACAGAGAGCATAGGTCAGTTCACTCTGTATTTTGTATAATCTGAATGTATTGGTATACTGTTTGGAAAATAATATTTTTCTTTACTATTATTATAATATATTATTTTATAAAATCCGTCAGGTACTGTAGCCCCTGAGGGTAATTTTTTTGATTTTTTACTATATATAACTCTTATCTCAACATAAACTGAGTATTTTTTAGATATTTCTCGTTCGTAAAATTCTAAGTTTTTCCATACACCTCTGTTTAATTTTTCATGTTGTAAAACACAATTTAAATAAGAAAAAGTTATTTTTAATAAATCTTTATCGCAGTTAAAGTCTGCGGCAGGGGCTAAATGTCCTTTATCCCATTCATTATTTTCATAGTCTTTTGAATCTGAGGTTACTATACTGTCGCAAGTATAAAAATCAAGACCTTTTCTGGATATTTGTCCTTCACTACACCTTATATTATATTCTATCCACTTTGGTTGTTGTAATATTTCAGAATAAACAACATCAAAAATAGAAGTCCTTATATAAACAGAATCCCTCAGTTGTCCGAGGGATGTTAAATGTAAAAATATGAAATAAAATATTAAAACTAACCTCATAACATTCTCAACTTACATTCATAAATACCAGTAATTTTATAATATTTCAAATTAATATTTTTATTTATGTCTACGTAATTTACATGTTAGTCGTGTTCTATTTCATTAATAGGAATTGGTTCCTCATAAATAATAACTTCACAATATGTTATATCAGTACAATTAGTACCTTCAACCTCAACAGTTAATGTAACAATATATGCACCAGGTAATTCATAAAAATGTGATGGTGAATATTCAATAGAATTTTGCCCATCACCAAAATCCCAATAAAATAATAAATTATATCCATTAATTAATGGAGTTAAATTAGTAAAATACACAGTATCACCAATACAGGTATTATCACATATTATTTCAGCTAAAACTCCAACAGGATTTAATAAAACTTCTAATTGTAATTCACATCCTGTTACTGTGGTCACATTACACCAAAGGGTATCATAATCCTGTGGTCCTATAGTAATTACTCTTGTTGTGTCACCAGTTGGTACCCATTCATATGTTGCAAATCCTTCAGGACCTTCAACAAGAATAGAATCACTATCTAAACAATAACTAACTTGTGTTTCAATTGGTCCGCAAGAAATTGCGTCAATATATGCGTAACCATAGTGAGCACCTAATTCACAATCACCTGTTTCAAACTCTAGTGTTACAACTTGTCCGATATAACCTGATAAATCTAATGTAATAACTCTCCAATCACTCCAAGCAACTTGTACTAAGTTTCCTTGGGAATCAATCTCAGTACAATAATTATACCCGCTTAAGTTGGGTCCTGCGGTAACCATGTATTCGGTACACGGAATTACATTTCCATTTTGTAATCTAACTCTAGATTGAAACCTTGGTTGGTCTCCATCATTATGACCTGGGTCTTGTAATACAACAGCATAAGCATATTGAATTAACGTAGAATTTGGGCTAACTGTAAACTGATAATAAAGACCTTCAGCTCTTGCTCCAACCGCATCGTTACCAAGTCTAGCGGAGAAATTACCCTGGTACACCATATTTAATCCACCACAACTGTGTGGGTCAATTCCTTGTGTCATAATGGTTTGTCTTCCGTTCAAAATACCATTTGTTGGTAAATTTATAGGACAACATGTACCTCGTCTACCTGACCAATTTGTAAAGTTTCCAAGTTCAAAATTAGAGTTCAAACATTGTGAAAACGTTAAATTAGGAAAAATTAATAAGAGTAAAATTATGATTTTTTTAATGTGTGCCATTTCTTAACGAAACCCCATGTTTTAAACCCGTAATAAAATCATTAATGTCTTCATCATTTTTAATAAATCTACCAATAGCATACCCAATCTCATTTCCTATATCGGATATGTCCCCATTGTCATAATCAATTTGTCCGACCGCAAATTCAATCTCAACTATCATTTTTTCAAATTCATTCATAATTTATCTTATTAAAACTATATGACCAAATTTAACTTGACTATCAAATTTATTTTCTATAGTATATTCAATTTTATATTGGAATACTGTAGGACCAGAATAATAAAAATCACCTCCCATCCAAACTTCATACTGATTATTAGTTTTAAATACTAATTCACCATAATTTGAATATATCTCAAAATTAAATTTTGAAAAAACCTCATCACTATAAACTTTAACATAGTCGTTATCCCCATCATTATTTGGCGAAAATGCGTTAGGTATATATAACGAATCTGACTGAGATAATAATTTAAATGGTACTATAAAAAATAATAAAAATATAATTCTTTTCATAATTGTCCTATATTTTTTAAATAACCAATGTAGTCTCTCTGATTGGTTAGATTATATAAATTTTCGTTTACTTTAATAATATACTCGTCAGTCTTTATTCTATTTTTTTTGAATTGTTTAGTTAGTAATTCAATATTTTTTATAGACTCTCTAACTTTCAAGTAATCATAACTACCTATTAATTTCTCCATAATTCTATATTTTTTTCCACTTATTATCTGAATCCAATTCAAATGTTCCAATGTGGTTTTCTTTCCACTCGGTTGGTTTGATTAATGATAAGAAATACTCTCCACTTTTTCTACGATACAAATAATATTCTTGTCCAATAACTGGTTGAAAATTATATGTCGCATTATATACAATACTATTCCACTCAAATTCCTGAAGTAGTTTTTCATATTGTTCTTTTATCTCCTCGTATTTTTTATTGAAGTAATGATTGGTTTTTAAAATCTTTTCATTCTTCCAAGTTGATACATTGTCAGGTATTATAACTGGTGCCCCAATGTTTGTTGCATATGGAAGAAGATGAGCATAATAACCACGCTCTTCACTCCATACAACATTGTCGGGATATTTCTTTTTTGGTTGTTCGTAACTCATTACACTTGGTAGGTCAGAATAATTACACCACAGGTCATCTTCCATCATAGTGGATTAATTGGATAGTGGGGCCTTAATAGTTGGGTGTGATTGGTAATCTATTAAATAAAAATCATCAGGTACAAAGTCTTTTAAATTTTTATTATATTCACCCTCTCTATAATCCACACCTAATTTAGGCAAATCATAAGGTTCTCTTCCAATTTGTTCTTTTGCCTGTTCAATATGATTAAGATATAAGTGAGTATCACCCAAATTACCAATCAACTCATCAGGAACCATATTAACTTCTTTGGCAATGATTTCTAATAACAACCCATAACTAGCAATGTTGAATGGTAAACCTAAGAATGTATCTACTGAACGTTGATTCCACATTAAAGAGATTGCTCGTTTAGGTATTCCATGTGTATCTAAATGTACATCGGGATTGAATTGATTTTGTTGTTCTTCATTTGCAAACCCAAATCTTTTATCCCATAAAGATAACCTCTCTTCTAAACTCAACTCTCTTGTATAAAATTGAAAATCTGTATGACAAGGTGGCAAGACCATAGAATCCAACTCACCTACATTCCAAGCATTAACTTTATTACGTCTTGAGTCTGGGTCTGTTTTAAGTAGATTGATTGAGTTTGCGATTTGGTCTATACCTGGTTTAAAATTTATTTTATCTTGACTTCCATCCCGTTCTAATCCAATATGTAATGAAAATTCACCTCCCCAACTTCTCCATTGCTTACCATACACGGGACCTAATTCACCCCACTTCTTAGCAAACTCATCATCTGTTTTGATTTTGTTGATGAATTCTTCTTGCGTTAAAACTTTATCAGTAAATAAATGTGAAACATTTCCATCTTTAGTTGAATAAACACTTAAAACATCTTCATCTACTATCACATTTTTACAATAATTCTTATAAGCATCACCATCCCAAATATGGCAATTATTGTCAACAAGATATTTGATGTTGGTATCACCTCTTAGGAACCATAACAATTCTGTAGTGATTGTTTTGAATGGCATCTTTTTGGTTGTTAGAAGTGGAAACCCTTCTGACATCTTATGTCTGATTTGTCTTCCGAATACTGATAAGGTACCAGTACCTGTTCTGTCTTTCTTTTCTACTCCGTTATCAAGAATGTCTTGAAGTAGGTCTGTGTATGTTTTATCTAATGTGTTACTCATAACTTTCTATTGTTTTATCGTTGTAATTAGTGCAATTGTTCTTTCACACTCTTTCCAGTTTTTACAACCACTTAAATCTATTTGGATTATATTTCTTTTACTCATAACTTTCTATTGTTTTGTTTTTCCAATTAATAATATCATTTACAATTTCCTGATTTCTATCTAATACTCGTTTCGCTTCCGTGAAATCTTCTTCTGATACAAGTTTAGGATTTATACATTCTACTCTTGTTTCACCTTCTCTAACTGGTATCCAATATGAAATTATATTATCTTCTTCCTTTGGAGAGAATTTGTTAATAACTTCTTCTATCATTTTTGACACATCATTACTATCAATATTACTTACATTGATATAATGAATTAAAATAATTTTTTCTTTATTCATAACTTTTTATTGGTTTTCTATTTCTTCCCATTCTTTATGCTCATTATCACCAACTAACTTGTAGTATTTACCATCATTTTCCCAAATACAATCCCAATTTTCTTTTATTCTTGGGTTATCAGGATATGCTCTACCTGATTGGTCGTAGTTAAGATTGCCTTTTTTGATTTCCTTATTCATAATCTTGTTTTATCATAATTCTTCTATTTCATCTCTCAATGTATTAATCTTTGAATGGACATACTCCTCAAGCTCGTGAGATATCTCCAAATACTTTCTCCTCAGTTCGTGGAACTTTTCATCCTCAACTTCTTTGAATGATGAGTAATGTTTAAAACAATAGTGGAAACCTTCATTCTCCATTCTATAACGAACCATTTCAAACTCTTCAAGTTGTTCATCTAAATTATTTTTCCTGTTTTCAAAACCCATTTTAATTCGTTTAGCCAATTCAACATTCCACTCTTCAAAGGTAAGAGTTGAGCCAGGGTTGTCTTCCAAAAACTTCCAATACTGTGATTCAAGTGTTGCCATATTATTCAAAAACTTGTATTTTAGTTTCAATTTCTTTTAGTTCCGTCCAGTTACCCAAATAAGTAACCGCTCTCACCTTACGATTGTCAATCCAAATATATTCCTGACCATCTTTAATTCTTGGTTTATCCATAACCAATCCGTGATATTTAAATCCATTATCACCCAACCAAGTTTCAGTAACATCCCTATCTTTACTCTCACGTGCGGTGAAAAATGTTATGACGTTTCCTTCATCATACCACTTATTGATTATCCGTAATGCGTCAGGATAACACTTTGCCGTTGGGTATAAATGTGACTCCTCATTTTTTATATCATCACATATTGTCCCGTCAATATCAATTAAAAAAACTCTATTCATCTTATAATCTTAATCTCCGATTCAGTTTCAATTATCACACATCCCGAACATACAGGACAATATATGGAATCTGTTTCACCATACCTCTCACTGAACTCTTTGTTATTTTCCAATTCGTGTTTGAACCATTCAAAACTTGGGATATCTTCGTGTCCTATGAAAGTATTTACGTAGTTCTGATATAATTTCCATTCAACTGATGGATTGTTTAATTTATCAAATGATGGTTTCATATCATCCGCCCATTTTTGTTTCCACTCCTCAAATGTGAACGTAGATTTAGGATTCTTTTCTAGAAAGTTCCAGTATTGTGTTTCTAGTGTTGCCATTGTCTAATAATGTAAATCAATATATAAATTGTTATCATCTTTATATTTTAAACAACACCATCCTGGATGGTATTGGTCTTTCATTGAGTCATCCAATTCAACTATGAATTTTGATGGGTCTTCCATTTCATACTTTGGGTGTTCTCCGTTCTTTCTTCTTTTAATCTCCTCATTCATCCGATAGTTCTGTTCTTTATACATGTGATAATGGTCACCTTCCTTCAAAACAACACCCCATCCATGTTCTTCATAATACCTATCTTCGACCCTTTGGATTAAAACATTTGCGTCGTCAGGTAGTTCAGGATGTTCTTCCAAAAACTTCTTTAATTTTCCAACAGTAAGATAATCTTCATACCTACTTAAATCTTCAATAATGTTTATTTTCTTATTAGTATCCATAGTCCAAAATCAAAACATAAAAAATTAATTCCAAAATTGTATCTATTTCCATAACTCTTAGTTAGGAATATTGTTGGGACTATGGCAATTTGTTTAAAGTCCTCAGTCCAAGTTAAGTTAAAGAATGGTATTATTTTCATGTTATCCTAAATATTTTGACACGTTTATTGCCGAATTCATTGCGTCTGACCAATTTTTAATAATATGTTTTCCTCGTTTATTAAATGGTATTACTGATTTAATTCCATCATTATAAATGTGTTTTCTATCAAAATCGTCACCCTTTTTATATGACTTGGCGTATTTTTTCCACCACTTTTTAAACTCCTTATTATCGTAATCTTCAACAACAGGATTATACTCCTTATCAAAAATTCTATCCCCGATTGTTAATAAAGCTCCTCCACGATGTGAATAACCATAATAACCTTTAATCCCATCTTGTCCACTCATCAATGTTTTATCAGAGTTCGCGGTATTCCAAACAATAGCAACTCCGTGTGGATACTCTTCACAAACGGTCATTCCGTTTTTAAAATACCACCAAGCAGTATCAATATTACCTATATATTTTCCGTCTTTAGTTAGGAATGAATCCTCCAAAACATACTCATCATTATTTCCCCACTTGTGAGTTCCAATAACTCCATCAGTATATTTTTCAATTAACTTAACTTTTTCAGGGTCAACATTGGTCTGACCTTCCATTACCTGTCTTGGTATGAATCTAGAAACCAATTTGGTAAACCATAAATTAAGGTGAACTTTATTTAATTTACCATCCTGACTACTTGTATAGTGAGGGTATTTCTCAAACTTCAATATCATCTTACCTAGATATGGAGTTCTATTTTTAATTAATTTTTCAATCATTTTCTTTTTCAAACATGTGTTTAGTTGCAAGATATCCAATAAACATTCCAACCCATATCCCGCATAGGGTACATATAAGTAACATCATTACTCTTGTTCAATTATAACATTTCCACTAACTTCAATCAACTTCCCAGTCTCACGATTTGTAAAATAATATCCGTCAGAATGTTCTTCACTAATTACCTTTCCTGTTGAGTGATAGGTGATTATGGTATCAGGTCCAAGTACTTTAACTGTAAAGGTATCCCCGTATCCACCCATTTTACTCATTGTTGCGTCAGTACATGACACCATCACTATAGAGATTGTAATAACACTTAAAAAAATTTTTTTCATATTTAATTATTTTTTATTCTTAGTTAATTTTATGTTTAATAATTTTCCATTATTGATTTTGCTATTGATGAGTTAGACCATTCTTTAACTCCAGTAACCTCTTCACCACAATAATCAGGTAATTTTGTTAAAACATCTTCATATTCAATTTCAACAACAGACTTTCCATTTTGATAAACATCAATATCAATTTGGTTATTTTCATATTTTGTTTTGTATCTAATTTTTTCTAATTTTAAACTACATGAATGATATATTTCAAAACCTTCATCGATTGGTATTTTATATTCAAACTCTTGTCTAGTCTCATTATCAATTTTAAACTTAACAGTTATAAAGGCAGATGAATCATCAATAATTCTAACTCTAACTTGAGTTTTACTGTTATTTGAGATGTATCCTTGTTTAATTTTTTGTTTTTTAAGTCCTGATGGGAGGTACTTTAAAATAAATTTCCTTTCTTTTTCTATCATTTTATTTTTTTTCTAAGTTTTTAAAAAGGATGTTAGTGAGAGTCCCCAACATCCTTTTTTTCAGCATAAATTAAATAATCTGGGTTGATTACTTTTGCCACTTTATTACGTCCACCCGACTCATATTTAATCACAATACCTTCATGTGGTACTTTTGTACCTTCAATAAAGTTATTAAATGTATATTTGTCTTGTACCTCTTGAGACCATTTTCCGAAATGTAAGATTTCGACATATGGCAATTCTAAAAGATATTTAATCTGTAGTTTAGCATTAATAGGACTTAAATACTCTCCGTTTTCTTTAACATCGAACCCCACAAATTTAATATCATTTAAACCGTATTCATAGTTCTTTTGGATACCCGCACCATAGATTTCACCGTATATTGTAATCCCATCTCCAATTTCTGGTTCCATAGCGTTGTTTTTAACATAATCCCATAACTTCTTTTTGATTTGGTATTTGTCAGCAACCTCTCTCCACACATCAGTTGAATAAAACCCTTGTGAGTCGGACCCCTTTTCAACATTATGAGAACCATACACATACTCATACTCAATCCATTTATCCGCCAATCCAATAAACTTCTTAAACTTATCCCATAATGTTAATTTAGTTTTCTTAACAATCCCATAACGAGCATTTGTACCGTGAATTTTACGAGTAATTTCAACAGTATCTTCTTCGGTAAACATTCCTGCAACATTCTTCAAGTTTGGGAACTTATAGTAAACATGGAAGTTCGGGTTTTGGTGATATCTTACCTTTTTACCTGAAGATAATTGTATTTGTACTGCAGGTGGTTCGTATTTAAATATCTTTAATACATCCATCATGTCTTCACCTTCATCCCATTTTGTGTTAGCATGTTTAGCTACTTCACGAGCGTATTTTAAAGGAATGATTAAACATTCAGAATAAACACCTCTCAACTTAACAGTACGTACACGTTGACCTTTACGTAAATAATTAGTCACGTTCATCGCATCAGATAAATCTAAAGGAATAACCGCATCTGTAGTTGCAACAACTACTAAGTCGCCAGCTTGGTATTGTTCTTTTTGAATAATACAATTCCATCCTCCAATAACACCTTGTACAATGTTATCAGCGCCAGGTATTTCTTTAATTTCGTCAATACGTGCTACATAGCACACTGAATTATTATTTTCCATCATTTTCATTTTTTAACCATTTAGAATCTTTAGGTGTTTCATATACCTTAGTTGTTTTACTATAGTTACCACTCATAATATCATTATGTTTCTCAACAAATCTTTCATAAGCTTTATCGTACTTGTCATCTTCATCCCAAACATTACCATTTGTATGTGCATATGAATAACCTCCAATATTGTCAAGAATTGCATTTACCATGTCACCATTAAGTGTCCAACGAGCGGTATGTAAATCAATAAGTAAATTATGAAAGAATTTTTCTTTTTTTGTCATAAACTAATTTTAAACAAAGATAGTAAAAATATAATCAGTAACAAATTTATTTTTGGATGTATTTATAAAAAAAATATTACTATGTCCAAACGTTTCATAATTTCAGAAGACGAAAAAAAACAAATAAGAGGAATGTATAATTTAAACGAGGATTGGTTAGATGATACATTAGAATTTTTAAAGGATGTTGGGGAGGATGCGGTCGACTTTATTAAAGATAAGTTAGATTTAGATGATGATAGTGATGAGTCGGTTGAGGACATGGACTTTAGTAAAGACGAAAAAGAAAAAATAGATAAAGAGATTAATATTGTTAAGTCAGAAAAATTTAAATTTGAGTCAGGCGATGGTAAAATATCACCAGTTGATTTGTACAGAAAATTAGATTCAATTTTAAACAACAAAAAATTATCAATCGCATTAGTTGCTAATGCAGCTAAAGAATCTGGGTTTAAATGTAAATCGAGAGGTGATGGTGGTGACTATGCTAAAAAACACCCTGAATCAAGTATAGGTGGTTATTGTTCTTTTGGGTTATGGCAATACAATATATGTGGTGGATTAGGCATTGCGTTGTTAAAGGAATACGGGGTTGAGGATGAGTCTCCTGAAGAAAAGATGAAAGTATTATCTGATTGCGATAAACAAATCAAATTCATGGCAAAACATGTCCAAAGTAAAAAACCTTCAGGTGATAAAGGAATTAAAGGATGGATTGATTGGATTGTCGATAATGTTGAAAGACCTAAAAACCGTGAAGAAGCTAAAAGAAGTAGAAACTCTTGGGCGATTTCAAACATTGACATGTTTGATGCTGGAGATGAAATTAAAAAAAGTCTTAGGGTTTAAAATTTACCAAACGAAGACTTTTCTCTAATCTTATCAACTTCTTCTTGTACAAAAATAAGATATTTCCAAATTTTTTTTAAGTATTTCATAGTTTGATTTGAAATCTATCTTTCATTACTTGAATTTTATCTTCTGGAACACCATGAGTATTCACGCCCCCGTGTCGATTCTCAACAATAAAAGAAAATACTTTATAACCATACTTTTCAGCTAGTTTAAAGTAAGGTTCCATTTCCCACTCCTGTGTGAATGTATTTGAAACTACAATTTCAGGGTAGTATTGAGGATTTGCTTGATTATCTTTCATTTTTGTTTCAACCTCATCTCTACACCATTGGTGAGCGTTTTTTAGTTCATCAGGATTAAACTTATATTCACCTGTTTCTTTATCTATGAAGTACTGGTCGGCTTCACAAATAGCATAATTATTCCAAATAGCATGAGCAAACGTTGATTTACCTGAACCTGGTACTCCTCTAACAATAAAAAGTGTTTTCATCATAAAAATTATTTATTAAATCTTTTATATGCGTTTTCTGTAATTTTTACAAACTCACTGTATCTAAAACTATTTAAATTTTTTGAGTTAGTATATGACATTGCAGATTTTAAATAGTCTTTAAAGTTATCAACCCACGTATCTAACTTGTACTCAACTTTGTTAACCCTGTGTACCCCTTCAGATGTTTTAATATTCTTTCTACCCCATTTTTTTTGAACTTCTTTAGTACTCATACCTCTGAAGTCTTTGTAAAAAAACTTTCTGAGTTTTGGATAATTTGCCCACAATTTATTTGCAAATTTAGTAGAAATTTTTAATTTACCAAATAATTTAACAGGAGAACACGATTCTAAACTTTTATTTAACATTCCTCCTAACATAACATAATCCGCACCTAATGCAATGGCTTTAATAATATCATCATAGTTTCTAAAACCTCCATCAGCAACTATTTTAGTTGTATAACCATTATCCTTTTTAAATTGGTAACACTCATTAATTAGTGAAGCCATGGGATAATGAACACCAGTATTTGCTGAGGTTAGACAACCACTACCACCTCCGATACCGACCCTAATAAAACCAACCCCAATCTCTGCAAATTTTTTGTAGGTTTTTGGATTGGCAATATTACCAATCATTAATTTATCACCATTATTTTTTTCTAAAAACTTTTCACATAGTGAATATAATTTTTCCATATGACCATTTGCAATATCAACTAATAAATAATCATTAGTTACTACTAAATAATCAGTCAAAATTTCAAAGTCGTCCAAAGAAATAGACCTAAATTGATTTTCGGTAACATTCTCTCCTCTAGGTAAACAAACTGTAAATCCTAATTTTTCAAATAATTCAGAATTACCTTCATTTATCACAGTATCCATAGGGGAAACAATCAATGGTAGTTTACCAAATTCATCAGTAATATCTATTTCTGACCTAGACGAGATTGACGATAAAACTTCAGGTACTAAAACAATGTCTTTAAAATCAAATTTCATATTAAGGGATATATAATAAAGTGTATCTATCTTTATGTACCTCAATTTTTGGGTACCTTTCATTAAATTTCTTTAGATTAAATGGTCTAGTTATATAGTGAATACCGTTTTTAGTTGGGATTGGTTCGCTCATCGGTACATTATCAGTCTCTGATTGTAACTCAATAGCATATAAAACCAGATTAGCAATCTCAGTTTTTTTATCAGGAAAATCCTTCCAATCTATATCAATTACCCATTTTTTATCTTTCTCATTAGGAGATTTTCCTGATATTTTTTCGTAAGCCTTTCTTGCGGATTTATAATTTCCTGACTCAATATTATTCGCAATCTCTTGTAAAGTCCTAATTGCAGTTTTTCTGAAGGACCTTCGATTTAGATTTATATAAGCTCGGCTATTTCTTTCATTAGAGATGGCAATTATTTCAGGAATAACCCTATCAAAAAAATCAATAGAGTCGATATAATAAGTCTTAACAACGTTAGGTTTATTACCAACATCTGAATTTTCTTTTTTACGTCTAAGAATCTGAAGAAGATAGTAATCGTCTTCAGATTCAAATATTAAAAATTTTTTTATGTGTTCAAAATTATTTATCACTGTTTAATAATCTTTCAAGGTGATGGTCATTTGACATATCCGACAACATTTCTCTCTTACTTAACATCGGCACAACTTCTTTTAGTAGATTGTACGGTCTGAATTCAGGATGTCCGTCAAAACCAACGTCCATTTTCTTACCACGACCAAACTTTCGTTCATTTGGTAAGTGTACATGTCCGTGTAGATGATAAACTCCTTTATTTAAACCGTCCCAACTTTGTATTGGGTAGTGCATACATACAAACTCATGTCGTTTAGTAACATCTTTTTTAATCGGTTCCATCACAACAACTCTCAGGTATTCTGAAACTGAACTAAATAAAGCCTTAATGTTCTCTCTGTTACGTTCAATGTGGTGGTCGTGATTACCAAGTACTAAGTGTACATTTTTACAAACAATTCTATCTCTGAATTGTTTAATAGACTCAAACCCACCAAAAGACCAGTCTCCAAGACAAATTAAAATGTCATCTTGTCCAACATTCCAGTTAATCCCATTCAGAATTGCCTCGTTCATTTTCTCAATGGTTGGGAAATCGCGAGTTTGTTCTTCGGGAACTTCTCCATCCAAGGTTCTCCAATTCGTAACACCTCTACAAATATTTTTGTGGTTGTAGTGGGGGTCAGAACATATCCAAATTTTTGGGAAAATTCCTTTTATATCTTTTTCTATCTTTAGAATCATATTGCAAATATACAAAAACTATTTCAATTTTTCCAAATCTTCTTTCAGTCTTCTCAAAAAAGATTCATTACCATCATCACCTGAAACCAACCAATCAATCCTTTGAGCGTAAATTTGAGCTTTACGAAGAATCTCAACACCTTCTTTGAATTTCTCAATTACTTCAGGTGGATATTCGTAGTAATTGGTACCCGACCAATCATCACGATATTGTTTTGGTATTTCCTTACCGTTTCTTTCAATAAGTTGCTCTACTTCATCGGCAATATATCCGATTTTGTATTGATTATAATCAAAATGTCCTCCTGACATAATATACCTCTTTTTTATTTACAAAGTTCTCTAATTTTTACCTCAACCTCAGTTATTTGTTCTTGAGGTACCCCATCACAATAGAATCTACCATAACCAAATTTTGTTTTGATTTGATAGTATTTAAATTCAGGAATTTTGATGAATTCTTGGAATTTTTCGTCTAACCAAAGTGTTAGTTGGGGGACCTCAATATCCAATCCATAGTGTCTTTCACCAAGATATTCTTTATATTTCTTATTAAATTCGTTGCTAGTCATTTGAGTGTTTTTTATATTTAACAAAGATACGGCGGGATTACTCTCCCGCCAAAACTTCTTTTGCAATTTCTGATACAATTTTTAATCTTCCAACTCTTATTCAGGATTAAATTGCTCAAAGTGAGTACTGTCATCCATTGATTTCCACCCTCCTTCACCTTCAAGTGATGTAAAAGCTAGTGTAACAATACAACTTCTAATACCCTCAAGTTCTCTTTCAATATCGTAAATTTCCAAATCAACAATGTCGTCACCGTCAATTCGTTTATTTAATTTAGAAACCAAAGAGTTATAACTTCTTAACAAATGGTTTCTTAGTCCGTCCATACTTACTTCCATCACTTATTTATTTTATAGATTTCATAATATACTGTATCACCAACTAAATATCTATGTGATGATACGAACTTATTACCATTAGATAGTTCTATTTCATACCACAAATTAATTTCTTCATGTACGTTTTTTGGTGGTTTTCTTTTAATAGAAACCACTGTTGTTTTTTGATATTCAATTGTTATTTTTTCACCAATTGTTACGGTTTTAAAAAAATAAAAGACACCTAACGATAAAAATATTAATAAAATTAAAAACATTATTAATTTTATATTACTTGCTTTCTTCATATTCATTTTTCTAAAGTTGGTTTTAACCACAAAATATTGTTTTTAAAGATATAATCTCTTAATCTGTAAAACTCCTCCAAAGTGTTTAATGTTTTAATCGTGTCATGTTTAAAACACTTGAGGAGCTCTTCTCTGATTCTTTCTGTAGATACTACAGACATTTTATTGTCGTAGTCGTAGATGTATATTTCTTCAACTATCTTTCTAGACATAGTAAATCCCTTAGTAATTGAAAACCTAATTGCTCTCAAAATACGTAAAGGGTCATCATCAAAAGTTACTTTACAATCTAGTGGTGTTCTTAACATACCATGTTTCAAATCATCCTCACCACCAAAGAAATCAATAATGTTTCCATCTGAATCTTTAGCCAATGCGTTTAATGTAAAGTCACGTCTTTCCAAATCATCGTATAGAGTTCCTGGTTTAACCAATGGAGTTCTTGTGCCAGGAATATATCCCAATTCCTTTCTCGCCATTACAAAATCAGCAACACCTTCGTATGTATGCCCTTGGGGAAACTTGGCTCTAATCGTAAAACAATCAGGTGTAATTAAAAATATTTCAAAACCTTCTTCTTTTAAAAATCCTTCGAGTATTCCAAACATAGAATGAGGTGAGCTAATATCATTAATTAACTCGTCACTTGGTACCGCAACGTAATCAACATCCTTTGATTTTAAACCAAGGATTTCGTCTCTTATTTTACCTCCGACCTCATAGAACTTGAACATTTCTTATATTTTTTACAAATATACTCTAAAATTTTTAATTATCTAATTTTTTACGAAATAAAAACATTAAACTCAAGTCCACTTAGTTTAGTTAAAGTTTCACTAATATCTGTGTGTTCAGTGCTTCCGATACCAACAAAAATTGCAGGTAAGTCCTCAACCCATTTACCTTCCACTAATATATTTCTTGGTATTATTTCAATGTTGTTTATAACTAAATCAGGATAAACTGATTTAACTATTTTTTTACATAATTCACTATTAATAGAGGTCTTCACTGAATAATCTATTTTCGAAATCAATTTTATGTCCGTTAGATATATGGATTTTAGCCGCCTCTTCTCTATTTACAAATCTATTTTTGTTAGTGAGGAACCCTTGGACATACTCACCTATTTCAGTTTCAACACTTCTTAGTCCCGTAACCGCAACCATTGTATACATACAATGATTATGTCTATATCCGCAGAATACTAACCCTCTATCACAATTGATTGGTAATACAGCGTCTTTTGGAATTTCTTTTTTTATTGGTATGTCTTTATACCAAATAGCGGCACATAGGATTATTTCTTTTTGTGTATTCATTCATAATCTAATATAACGTCAGATGTTACTTCCCAACCAACAACAAAATCCCCACTAGTATCTAAATTAATAATGTATGATAAATCACTATCAATAGCATCTTTTAATTTATCCCAACTATAATCAAACTCTCTCCAACTTTCTAATTTTTTTATCGTTGTTTTAAATACACCATGTCGATTGCACACACCATCCATATCCAACCACCACCATACATAGTATTCATTTTCGTATTTATATAATACCGCTAATGGAGCGTCATAAAATACTAAATCTTGAATTTTTTCGTGATTTAAAAATGGATTATCAGATAATATTTTACCGTTAATTTTAATCATTATTAATAAATTAATGAGATTGTTAATAAGAATGCCATTCCAACCAAAGATATGTAATAAACCCATCTAGGCGTTAATTCTCTATCCATACGTGCAGAATTTTGAACCATATCTACTAAATCTGATAAACTAATCATTTTTTTACTTGAAATTCGTTTAATTCTACCACAGTTATCCTTCCAAAGATTGATACGTTAACTTTCAACTTACCTTTATCTTTATCAATAAAATCAATTGCTCCTTTAAATGACGCAAAGGGTCCTTCAGTTATTGTCACTTCATCTCCAACTGAGAAAATATCTGCAAAATTTTTATTTTTATTTTCTTCATGTAACCCAATCATTCTATTTACTTCTTGTTCTTTAACAATTTGGATTTCACCTGTTCTATCAGTGAGTAAACCAGTGGCACCATTTATTGATTTAACAACTTGTTTCAATTCTCCGATAGCCGAACATTCAACAAAAATATACCCAGGAAATATTACTTTTTCTCTTTGTACTTTTTTACCTTCTTTGATTGAAAATACTTTTTCTGTCGGGACTATAACTCTCCCTAAGACACCTTTTAGGTCTCCGTTCTCTCCTTCTTTGATTAGTCTCTCGCTAACTTTTCTTTCTCTATTAGCCTGACTTCTAACAATGTACCAATTCATATTATTTATTTACATAGTATTTTAATGCATCTACATCACTTAATTCGATAAAATTTCTATTTTGCCAAATTCTCAATAGAGTCTCAAAAAGTTCAGTTTCGCAATATGAAAGTTTTTTTCTTTCATCACTAGATAATGGTATAAAATTTTGTACAGTCAAGACTGGTCTGTCATCAATTTCGTCTTTCAAAGCTTCATACATTTCTTTTTTTTCACGTCTACTCATTGCCCATAGAACGTCATCCACTTCAATGTCAATATTCATTTTATATAAATTTATTTAATTATTTTAATCCCACCAACTTCTAATATCAGTACCGTCAAGTTTTTCATAGAAATCTTCACCAGATTCTCTGATTGAATCATAATCAGGTCCTTTGATGATATAACAAAGTTCTTCCCAATATTCCTTTTGAATCTCGTGAGACCTTTTTATGATTTTTTTATTATGCTCTTTTTCTTCAGGTGTATCTTTATCCAATAACTCATATGAATCTTCTCGTCCCTCAACTGGAATAAACTCCCAATCGTGTAAAATCATTTCAATTCCCAACTCCTTTTCGGCTTCCTCAATGAATTTATCGTGAACACAAATATCAATGAGATATGATAGTCGTTTCATTTTCGCAACTTTTTTCATACGACTTTCATCAACTTCGTTTCCATGTTTTTCAATTCTCCAAGTCATATCATCAACTGCGGTTTTCACCCAAGGTAAAATAGAACCATCACCATTATACCAAGTGTGATTCCATAAGTTCTTACGGAACAACCAAAGATTACGGAAAAAGTTTGGCAGGTCATATCTGAATAAGTCCCATGTTTTCCAATACCATCTTTGTCGGTTTACCATTTTTTTGAAACTATCAAAAAATGTATCTGCAAATTTTGTTTTCATTTTAAAATTTATTTTTAAATAACGTAAAAACAATTTACTGTTTTGGGACATCCAGGGTACATAATATCTATTTCTTTATGTAAATCTTCTTCCTGATTTTTTTCATCATGAAAACTGTTAATACCAAAATCTAGTATATCAAAATGTTTATCGATTTGTTTAATAATTTCAATTCTTTGGTCAACAGTTAGATTAACTGTAACTTGAACTCTACTTTCCATTTTCATACGTTATGTGGAATTTGAACCCTAACACATGTCTGAGTTTGAGCTTCATTCATTAAAAAATTATTTATGTAACCCATAATATTTGCAGAACCAATCGGATTTGCAGAATGAGTATAAACCTGAGGAAAGTTTATTTTATCGGCTCTCTTAACTATTCTATTCATTTCAATCCACTCAGGATTAGTATCATAGAAATAATTAACCAACCATTTAGCACAATCCAAACCAGTTTTTTCTTTAATATTCTCATAGTTTAAAGTGTAGTTTGGGCTTACATTGTTGAAATATTCATTCATTGCAGTATCTCCAAGGTCATGGTCCAAAGAAATAGTATCAATATTATTTAAACCTATTTCAGTAACTCTATTAACAAATTCATCATAATTTCGTACAACTACCCAATTTTTATCTTTTGGGGTACGAACATCATCTAAGTATATATTGTATTTCATTTTACAAATATATAAATTATTTTTTATTTTCACAATACTCAACAACCATTTTTGCAGTTGAGTAATTAGTTGCAATTGGAGTATCTGTAACATTACATATTCTTAATAACATTTGCACATCAACTTCGTGTGGATGAGAAGATAATGGGTCAATAAAAAATATAACATAATCAATTTTACCGTCAACAATCATTGATGCAATTTGAGCATCTCCTCCCATTGGTCCAGACTTCATCTTACTAACGTAACATCCTGCAAATTCAATGTGTTTACCTGTGGTTCCTGTTGCAAATATATTAACATTTTTAAAAAACTCTAATCTTTTCATAATAAATGCAACCATATCCGCTTTCTTGTTATCGTGAGCAATAACCGCAATATTAAATTTATTATTCATATTCTAAAAAAAATCACAAGGGTTCATTATTATTTTATCCTTTTAAAAGGTCTTTATTTTTTTTGATGTCAAAATAGGCATCAATTAGTTTATCAATTCGTTTGTCCACGTATGAATTAGATTCAGAAATAGTATCTTTTTTAGTACTTTCTATCTGTCTCCATATATCACTTACCTGACTTTCCATTCTATTATTGTATTCTCTTAAATCAGAATGGATATTTTGTCTTTCATTATCAATTCTTCTTGAGGTATATTCACTTTCATTTGAAATGGTTCTTAATAACCCCTGAATATCTTCCTGTAAATTTTTAATTTGAATTTGTTGTTTACTAATCTTAAACACACCCCAAGCAATTACCCCAATGAAAATTAGAGCAACAACCGAGAGCACACCTAAAACAAAATAAGTTGTTTCCATAATATTTTCTCCTTTATTTCAAAGAACCCTTGTGACCTTTAAAAGGTACGGATAATTTTAAATTAAGTCAAATAAAATATTAGATTAAAACGCTTTTAACTGAAATGTCTTTAAAGTTATTGGTAAACCAATCTAAAAATGGGGTTTTCCAAAAATCCCCAAAATGAGAATACATTCTAGATAATTCTTCGTCTTCAATAGACAAAATAGGAGACCTATCATATTGTATAGTTCCTTGCCACGAATCTGTATTCCAATAACATTTATCATACCAACGGAATAAAGGTTCGTCATATTGGTCATAATCACCACGGTAAAAGGTTATTCTACATGGGTCTTCACCTTCTTCACCTTTTAATTCATCATACTCATATGGATGAGTCCAATGTATTTCATTAACATCGTATATACTATCAATATACTGATAAATTATATTATACAGTCTTTTTTCAGGTATTTTATATTCCATTATTAATAAATACTTTTATAATGAAAAAACCCACATAAGTGGGTTAAGTGAAGAAGGCGGGAATCGAACCTCGCGGCACAAGGGATTTCTAACCCTATGCTCTACCGTCTGAGCTACTTCTTCATAAAATAAAGGTCAGCTTCTCTGTCCGTGTGGGATTTCACGCGCTAACCTTTGTTTGGTAGTTTCCCATTATTAGTATTTCTTCGGATATGCCCCAAGAGAGTGGGACCGTAGTAACCATCCACCGAAGACCTCTACTCTTACACTCCGTCCATATTTACTCAGTTAATCAAATGTGTCATAACCTTTCAGATATAGCGTTCAGTGCTACCCTCAGGACATCTTCGCCCTACCCCCAAAGTTACGTGGTGAGTCTCACTCGGAAGAAGAGTGTATATTGTAGAATTGTCCAGTATTTCTACAACTTGTGGATTGTATTACAACCATTTAAGGCCCCTAACCCCCTTAATCCATAATGGGGAATCCGTATTAGTTTGTGTAGCCTCCCCCATAGCCTTGGAGCCTTCTAAGCCATGTTCACACTCCATAACGGTCGGATATCTCCGTTACTCGTGGGGTCTTCTTTTTAGTTTTAGTTGTTATTCCTCAACTTCTTCAGTTTGCTCAAGTCCCAAATCACTTAGTACTTCATAAACAATATCCATCATTTCATCCTCTTCAGGACAAATTACGTTAGATGTAATTTCATCAACTAAGTAATCAGTATCAACAATTGGGGTAATCATCAAATCATCAACTTCAATTGACACTATACCATCACTATCAAAATCACAATCAATAAGTTGATTTGACATATTATCCATAAACTTATTGTGTAATTCAGTTGCAAATTCAACTAACTGTTCTTCAGTGAATTTATAAATAGTACTACTATTTTTCTTCATCTCACCTTTCAACTTTTGTACCATAGCCTCAAGTTGTTCCACTTGAGATTTCATTTCTTTACTTTTACACTTACTTTTTCCCATGTTTATTATTTTATTTAGAATACAAATGTAATACTTTTTTTTCAACTTTTAAAATTTTTTTGAAATTCTTTTACAATCATAATTTAAAAAAAATCAAATAACAATATAATGAATGATATTTCTTTATTTTTTTATATTTATATTTAAAATACAATTATGAGTAAAAGATTTTTAGTTACGGAACAAGAAAAATCACAAATATTATCAATGTATTTAACCAAGGGTATTTTGGTTGAGCAGGATTTTACTACAGGTGATAAACCTGAAGAATCTACACCTACTTTATTTAAGTTAGGAGGATATTACATTAATGTTACAAATGGAAATTTAGAAGTTTTAGATGTAGTAGATGAAGTAATAGATGGTAGAAGAACTGGAAAACAAAAATATGAAAAAATGCACCAAGAGGAGACTTTAAGTGGTAATATTTTAGACGTTGATTTTAATTTAACTACAGGACAATTTACTGATAATAAAGTAATTACTATTACAAGAGACCAGTATAGAAGTGGAGCGGCCGAGGGTAATCCTGCAATTTTGGGATTGATTTTACAAAATGTAAAATTTGGGCAAGACTTACGTCCAAATTATCTTGGTTTTGCTTTAGCGTTAGAAAATGGAATTCCTACAATATTTCAAATATATCCAATAATTCAAACTTTAGACAAACCATATGAAAAAATTAATAACCCTAATGTTAGTTTAAATGAATTATTTATACCTAGTAAAGAAGATTATAATTCCACATCTTGGGTTAGAAGTAGTATAAGTTTTAGAAATACTGGAAGTCGTACGGTATCTACAGGTACTAATTATTCAGATATGAAATATAAAGAATTCGTAAATAATTACGGAATTGGTATTAACGCCATGAAAGGTCCTGAAGGAACTGGTGTAATTAATGCTCCTGAGATAAAACCTCCTATGGTTGTTTCTATTGAAATTAAGGCTGAAATGACTGACCCATTTAAATTTGATAAAACAGATTTAACAGATAACGGTAAACTTGAATTAGAAAACTTTATTAAAGAAATTAAAAATGTTAAAACTAAATACGACGATAAAATATATGGTGAATATATTAACTTTTTAAAGTCTCAAAAAGCTTATGTGACCACATCATCTTCTATTGATGAGGACCCAAAGGGAATTATGTCGGATTCAAATAGTAAAACAACAACTACTTTACCAGCTTGTAGAAAACCTGGTGGTAGACCCAGAAATGAATACAATAAATGTTTATCTGAAGAAAGAGCTAAAGCAATAATTCAAGAATTAGATAAATCATTACCAGAACTTTCAGGAACATTTGTTGCAAACCCTTTAGGTGAAACTGATAGATTTGACAAGGGTAAAAAATGGCCTGAAGTTAAAGATTTTAATCAGACAATTAACAATAGACGTTTAGATATTAAATTACCTAAGTTTGAGAAAAAAGATATAGTAAAAACCACTACTGACTAGTAGTGGTTTTTTTTTCTTTGTGAACTTGTGAAAAATTACAAGTTATAAATATTTTAGTTTTTGACTTATTTACTCTTGCGGATATTGACACAAATCCTTTTCCTCCTCCATCAACAACATATGGGTACTTTTGATTACACTTGTGCATATATGATTTGTCCCAAGCAATTATTGCAATCTTTGCCATTTCTTGGTAAGTAACCTTATTTAATTCCCATGAAAACCCGTTTTCACTTAAAGTAGTTACAGAAGATGGTCCACAATTAAATTGACTCTTGATACCAGTTAGTTTTTGAGATTCTTTAGATAACCCTACTCTGAATTCATCAGTAAACAAAGTATCTAAGTCAGGGTGATATAAAGTACTACCTTTAGCAAGTATTTCAGTTTGTTTACAGCTAACTTGCTCATACATTACTTTTGACCATAACAAATCTACAACACCTAAAGAATCTCGATATTTGTTAAGTTCTTCAAAAACTAAACGTTCAAGTAATTTGTTGTCAAAGTTATTGTAATCAATAACTTGAGCATTTACTGAAAATGTAAATAAAGAAATTAAAAGTATTAGGATATTTTTCATATGACAAATATACAATCTTTTTTTTAATTGGCAAAAAAATTCGATGGTTATTTCATCGAATTCAAAGTATATACCCAACAAACATCTCCATATTCAATACCCAAAAATATTTCTGACACTGGATTTTTATATAGATAGATTCTTACTTTGTTACCTTCAGCATCATATGCGTACCAATAAGAACCATTACCATCATCAAAATCATATGTTTCACTATATATAAAATATTTTTGTTCAACTTTAGAATAAATAATAATCTCAATATCACCCATTTTTACCAATACAGCTGGTATTTCTTGGGGTTCTTGGAAATCGAATTTACCTGTTGTTTCATTCTTAACTCCGATTTGTACCGTTTTAGATTTTGCAAATGACTGAGCAAAAGCCACGATTGAAAATAAAGAAATGATAAGTGAGAGAATTATTTTTTTCATTTGTTTTAATTTTAGACAAATCTACGTTTTATTTCTTGGATATCCAAATTATTTTTTAACTAAATGATATAATTTAGATATTTTCTTTACCAATTCCTCGGCTCTGTTATGAAATCTTTTTTCCCAATAAGTAAAAAAAGATTCTGGGTTACTTAGTATATTACTACCTAACTTTCTTATTTTACCGACATCTGTACCATTTTCAGATAACTTTTGCATTACAATTTCAATAAAGTCGTTCCAATTTGCAATATTTTGCTGTAACTCTTGTCTTTTCATAGGTGCAAAGATTATATCTTCAAGTCCACTTATTTTAGACAAATCGTTAATTATTTTTTTAGCCGAGAAAGACCTTAACTTTTTAATTTCATCCCAAACATCAGTTTTTCTAATTTCATCCATAAATTCATCATAGTTTGTAATTTTCTTATTTTTAAGAACATTATAAACTTGTGGTATTCTCGCCTGATGTTCAAATCTTAATGAAAGATATAATAGATATGTAAAATCATTCCACTCTTGGCTAAAATTACTCTTTAAAATGTTTTGTAAAAAATTATAAACACTTTCTTTACCATACCCTACTTTACCTGTTTTTTTAAATTTAGTATACAACTGAAACGAATGAAAAATTTCATGAGCCATAACTGATTTAAATACGTCTCTCATTGAATCAGGATTTTCAAAATTTTCTTCGTTCATATGAAAATCAAACTCAAAATATCCAACATCGTAAACATCCCCTCTAGACTTTAAATTTTTAATCTTCATTTCACCTGGTTTAAATGCATGGGTACCACCTATTTGTGGGGAACTCTTACCTTGTAATTCAAATGTTTTTTCAGGTATGACTTGGTAGGTTATTTCAAATTTATTTCGATATAGTGGAAATTTTCTCCATTCATCTATATTAAACTTAGGAGATGATTCAACATATCTCCATGAATCATTTGCGGATATTTTTAATTTACCATAAACCATATCCCACTCTCCGTAATTAGTGGCATCTACTTTACGTGTTTTATATGACTTATTAACAATATCTTGTTTTAATCTATCTATAACTAAATCAGTATAGATATCAACAATCATATCAATTTCATTAGGTACTCCTAATGCTTCATTTATTATCCTTTGTATCTTTTTCACGTATATATTTGAATAGCATTTCTTTAATACGTTCATTTCTAGAAACATCTGTTTTATTCAGAAGTTCGCTAATTTCTTTTTCAGTTAAATTTTTAAAAATATCTTTCATCTTGAACGTACTAATAAATATACATTAAACTTATTTAACTCTGACGTATTTTCTCACTTTCCCGTCTTCATCTTTCACTAACTCAAAGTTATATGGAAAAAAGTTATTACTCATTTCATTACATGGACCCAAATAATCTCCATGAGCTAAATGAGCGGAAACAGATGATTGTGGGACATACATAGTCATCCAGTTACCATTACCTAATCTATGACAAATTGCAACATTATTTGAAGTATTTACGTGGATTATTTGTATAAAAGTTGATTCATTACCACATTCATCTGTGGCAGTATAAGTTCTTAATATGTTATCACCTGATAAAGTTTCGTCAATGAAATAAATTTCAAAACTATTACAATTATCTAAAACTGTAACAAATAACGTATTAATTGGTTGTCCTTGTTCAATATTAATTAAAGTATCTCCAATAATATTAGGAGGTACTGTATCTAATAAAGTTATCAATTGTATTCTACTATCGCTATTACCACACTCGTCAACCGCAGTCCATATTTTAGTAATATTATATTCGCAGTTTGTTGAGGTTGGGTCCAAGATTGTACTTGAAGTCAAAGTATGATTCCCACAATTATCTTCAACTAAAGGTTCTTCAAATTCTATTTGACTCAAACATCCCAATACAGTATCAGGTTGTAAGTATAGGAACGTTGGAGGTGTTTCATCTACAACATGAATAATTTGTGTCTGTACGAAACTATTACCAAATTCATCAAATGCTCGGTAAACTCTAAAAATATCCCTGTTGTTTGGGCAGATTCCAGGTATTACTTCTTCATAAAAAGCAATTTCAACACTGTCATCACAATTATCTTCAGCAACAGGGAACAATAAACTTATATCCCCATCACAACTAATTGTTGGTTCATGTTCAAAATAAGTAAACCAAGGATTTATTGTATCACTATCACATTGTGAGAATAAATCTGTTGAAATAAGGACTAAAAAAAGTAAAAAAAATCTTTTCATATGTAAAATATTTGTTTAAATAAATATAATAAAAAACCCCCAACTATCAAGATGGGGGTTAAAATAGATTAATTATCTTAGATTATTTAGTATAAGTTCTAAGACAATGAGCAGTCCACGACAAAGCTCCTAAAAACAATGGTACTAACATACCTGCACCACCCATTAATGATACGTGTACTGCAACCGCTCCAGACATTACAGAAGAAATTAGTAATGCACCATAAATTGATGTTCTTGGAATTGACAATGCAAGTACTCCTGCAATTTCCATTACACCAACTAAAGCCATATACGGTAACATATTCATAGCAGTAAAATTTGCTACCATTTCATCCGTACCCATGATTTTTGATACTCCTCTCATTCCGAGCATGAAGACTACAATGGTTGTTAATAACCATCCTAAATTTTTAAGTGTTAGATATTTTTTCATAATTCAATTATATAATATTAAAATTATAATGTCAATAAAAAACCCCACTCAAAAGGTGGGGGATTTAACAAACTCGGGCCCAACAAGCCAATATTTCAGGAAGGGCCCTTTTTAAAGTTTGTTTTTTTTTTAAATTTAAAACACTGCGTGGAAGCATTATCCACATCCGACCCAAACATTTTATTACACCACCTGAGATTGGTGGTCCTTTATTTTTGTTATGAGGTTTTCGTAATTGGGTTAGCTAAACCCTACTTATTCCCTCCTCACCGCAACAGTCATTAAGCGCGCACTCGTACCGTATCTTGGTGTCGTGATAACAGGAGCTTTAATCCTATTTTCGTCGTGTTTTGTGGGAGCGGTAGGACTCGAACCTACGATGGAACCTTAGGTACCGCATTTACAGTGCGGGCCAATCGCCGCTATGGTGACACTCCCAAATTAATGAAGAGAACGTTGGAAAGAGTTTGTTTTTGCTTGAATCATTAAAAGTAATTTGCGAAGTAACTCTTATCCTTACTACTTCATTTAGTACTCGGTACGGGATTCGAACCCGTGTTTATACCGTGAAAGGGTAGTGTCCTAGACCAGTCTAGACGAACCGAGCATATATATTAGAGCCTCCAGTCGGAATCGAACCAACGACCTACTGATTACAAATCAGTCGCTCTAAACCTGCTGAGCTATGGAGGCTTGTTTTAGTACCGAGGGCGGGATTCGAACCCGCACGGGCGAACTGCCCAACAGATTTTAAGTCTGTCATGTCTACCTTTTCATCACCTCGGCGTTTAATCAGAAGAAAATAGAAACAGTGTTATCTAGTGCTACCGCTACACCACATCCCCCGAAGAGGAGTCGGGATTCGAACCCGAGCCTTTTTTGTTCCAGAAAAATTTGAAGTAACTGTCTCTTCACTATCTGATAATAAGTTTGATTGAAGAAAGTTAGGAAGGTTTTTTTGGTTGTAAAAACGGGAGTTGAACCCGTATCCTTTTGTTCCTGATACAAATGCTCATCCAATTGAGCTATTTTACGAAGTAACCTTATCTATTACTATCAATCAATATTTTATGACGAGAAAACGAGTAGAGGTTGTTTTTCTATAACAGTTTATGAGACCGTCGACTTATCCATTTGTCTAATCTGCCAAAATTGCGGCAAATATTGGATTCGAACCAATATGCGAAGTAACTCTATTCTTACTACGTCAATTTTTTTAATTTTTCAAAGAACGTTTCAGTCTTTACTGAATTGTTTGACAAAGGTAAGTTATAAATATACTCTTGTCAAGTAAAATCTTATTTTTATTATAAAACTCTCCAAGAATACAAAATAACACGCTTCTTCATTTTAGCATCACCTGTATTACCAACAACAACTCCGTCAATGATTGAGAAAGCATGTCCACGAACAACCACAACGTATCGACCTTTTGGGAATTTTTTGATAAAAGTTCCTGTGGTCATATTACGTTTAACAATTTGACCTTTAACTTTAACGTCATATTTCATATGACCATGTTGGTCACCCAAATTGGAAAATGATTTACCGTTAATTAAAACTCCTTTGTCGACCATACTACGCATACCTCCAATGAAGTTTCTTGTTCCCTCACGATTTCTACGAAACCAATTACTTGCAACAAAGTCGTGTGCCTCATCATAATGCATTTCAAAAGCCGACGCAATTGCTCTAACAACACAATCGTTTGTTTCGCTTTGGGCAATTTTAGAATCACTATATCCAATAATCGCCTCTTTTGTTGGTTTGTATTTGATTTCGTTATTCATACCACAAAGATATGGTAAAATAACTATGATACAAAATTTATTTACTTAATTTTTTAGCTTGTTCTATATCTTTGACCCCAAACTTTTTGGCTTGATTTAAATAACCTCCATTTGTAAACTTAGATGGGTTATTAATTACCATATTTTCCCATGAATTGTATTTTGTGGTATAATCCCATATTTTTTTTGTGTCTCCCCATCCTATATCATATAGATAACCACCAACATTACCACCTGTTCTATCCGCACCGTGAGCACAATGTATTAGAGTATTACCTTGTTTTAATAAAGAATTAACTTTATCTTGGTTTCTAGTTGATGATAATTTATAAAATTCACATCCATTACTCTCACAAATACGTTTTTCTTCACTAATGCTCGGACCTTGTTTACCCGCATGTTTAGCGTCTCCGTCATCACCATTAAATCTTATAATTCTCTTAATACCATACTTTTTAATAACCAATGGAATCAAATCAGCAGTTATTTGAGCCGACCTGTAGTTATTTTTACCATCAGGTATCTTATCAAAGTTAAATCCTTTTAAACTTGAGTCTGTTATTTTTGAAGATAATTCTTTCTTAGTATCTTCTAATTTTTTCTCAATTTCTTTTTTCTCTTCTGAAGAAAAATCTGATGATTTAAGGTCTTCTGCATCTTTACTCTCCTCTTCATCACTATCAGTAAAAATATCAGAGACAAAATCTCCTATTTTTTCACCTGTGTCTTTAAGAAATTCAACAGTATCGTCCCACCAATCTTCTGCAATACCGTGTTGTTTTTTTATTTCTTTTCTTTCTTCTTCAGTAATGACAAATCTTTTACCCATAATAATTGTTATAATAATAAATATTATTAAAATATCTATTTTTATAAAATTATACATAATCATAAATATACCAGTCTTTCCTGGTCGTCACCTTGCTCCGCAGGTATGAACCCGCATTGCCCTTGGTTGGGTTGTTACTTAATAGTAACGATTGGTACTCAGGGAAGGATTCGAACCTCCACGGGCTGCCATTATAGTGACCACATCTTGTTCAGATGATTTTTAACCCACATTGCTATAACCATATGTTACGTCTACCAGGAGTCATTATCTAGAATGTTCTCACTTTCGCCACCTGAGTGTTAAATAATTGGGAGGAGCTATCCTCCCAATTTATTAAATTTCAATCTTACGGATTTTTTCAATATGATAGTTTGGGTTGAACTCACTCTTAGCGATATCATCAAACATTGAGTATCCATAACCGTAGTAGTATCTTACTTTAGGTCCTGCAATTGCGGTAGTTCCGTAAGATGCTAGGTCAATTGAATATACGTATGGGTCACCAACCTTTTCAACATAACTTGTATAATTACGGTATGTTGAACCCATGTTACACTCATTGTCAGACAAGATAAAAACACGGTCGTATTTTCTACCTGAACTTTGAGCCTTCGCCCAAGCTTGTGACAAGTTTGTACCACCCATTCCTTTACGGATAGATTTTGCCAAACTGAACACATCTTGGTTAGGGTTATAAGTAATATACTCAGCACTTGAACCGAAACGGATAACATCTGCATTTGTCGCCTTAGCAATTGTCATTCCGATTAGACTTGCTTTATCCATACAAGTACTCTTGTAATTTGTTTTTCTGTTAGGGTCAAGTACTTCAGTGTCCATAGAACCTGACATATCAATGATTACAAGGTTGTTACCTGTAAGTAGTTCTTTAAGGTTCGGAACCGCCAACTCATAACCTGTCAATAAAGCTTTTGACAACTTTCTTGAGTTAGTATCACTAAACTCAGAGTTCATTACTTCATTTGCCAAGTCAAGTTGGTATGGCATAATCTTACCTTTTTTAATCAATTCAGGATTTGAAACCAAATCACACAGAGTGTCAATTGTTTTCGCCTCAGGTTTGTTGGTAAGAATGTTTCTCATATTTCGAATAGCGGCCAAAATACCCAACTTACCTTCAGTCAATAACCCTTTCCAGTTTTCTGACTTTTGTTCAGTTAATACTTCTTTAGCTTCTGATTCTGAGAGTTTACCTTCACGAACCGCTTGTGCAACAATTTGACCTGCGTCAGATTGTGCAACTTCCCAAGTATCCGCAGATACATTATACCCTTTAATGATTGCTTCGAACGCTGGTACTTTTTTATCCATGTAATCAACAAGAGCTTTTGATTCATTTGGGTCTGGATGTACCAAATTAATCATGTCAAGTACTGCCGATTTGTACTTTAACAGACTATAAGCATCCATTTTTTCAAGTGCTTCACGGAAACCTTTTTTCATTGCGTTTGTGATACTCTTATCATTCATCGCAGTATATGCCGCAACGATTTCTGCCATATCATCAGGACGGAAAATCGTTCCACCTTTTTGGTTTTTCTTATCCCATACGGAGAAGAAACGTTTTGACCATTCTTTACCACTCATATATGGTGCCAAGTAAACGGCCGCCAAGTGGTTGATTGAACGCATACCTTCTCCGACACAACGAGAGTATACAATACACTGTGCCGCGAAGTATGGGTCTTCTTTACCACATACATCAATTAATTTCTTCAGTTCACGCATTGTATCATTCTCTGAACGATAAAATTGTGGTTGAAGTTTTGATGTGTTTAACAGTGAGATTAGTCGTAGCCAATTATCGATATCATAAGCTTCATAACCTTGTAGGTTAGTTGTGTTTGGTTTAGGAACCGACATTTTTGCGACGAGATTTTTCTTTGGTTTTGTAGAGTCCAACTTCTCTTTTAATCCTGTGTTTCTGAATTTAGCCATAGTTACTACGTCTTTTATTATTTATTGTTTATTGGAAGACAATCATATACATTAAACTATAGATTGTCAAATATTATTTATATTTTAATTGTGATTTAGCACATGCTTTACCGAAACTGAACGCTCCTTGACTATCGTGACCATCAGGAATTTGGTTATAGTATTTTCCATCGGTCATTGATAACTCAAGCCATACTGCTTTTGATGGGTTAAGTTTTTCACCACATCTTTCACAGTATATGATTTGTTCTTTCATTCTGTAAAAGTAAATAAAAAACTAAATAAAAACAAAAAAAGTTGCCATTTCCACGCAATTATGCCAAGGAATGTACCTGTAAAATAAAATCCAATCCAAATATGGTAAAAATTACCCCAAAATCCGTGGATGGATTCAACCCCTAAAATACCGCAAAACAAGATATTAATAATACTAACCGAAATAGGAATTACCAGTGTTAGTGAATATAGTTTTAATGACAAACCTAATCTATCAATCAGTGGTGTTAACAAAGACAAAGTTTTCTTATTGAAAACTCTGAACATTGGAAATAACGAATGGAATATCTGTTTCATATAAGCAAAAATAAGGTGGAGTTTTCACTCCACCAAATTTATTTTTTTGATTATTTCAGTCCGTACATAACGTTGGCACCTTGACCAAGTTGTGTTTGTGGAACTGCTCCATCCCATTTCTCAATCCACATTTGTTGTAGAAGAAGAGGAGTTAAAGTTTGTTGTCTCAATCGGTTAGATTCGGCTTCAGCTTTTGCCGATGTCAACATTGCTTGAGCGTTACCTTCAGCGGTTGCGATTTTAATTTTAGCTTCAGCCTCGGCTTGTTTAACCTTATTTTCTGCCATAAGTGCTGATTGAACAGCATTATTCTTGGCCTCAATTGCGTTTTTGAACGTCTCAGGATAAACTAAATTTGATGTCATTTGAGAAATCATGAAACCTTCACTAATAAGTGTTGAATCAAGTTGAGCTCTTACTTTAACCTCAAACTTTTCACGATTAGATATGAGTTCTTCGGCGGTATAAGCATTTGCGGTCAAACGAAATGCGTCATATACTGCAGTTTTAAGAAACCCTGATTGAATCTGCTCAAGTGAGACACGATACTTTGAATAGATGTAAGGTACCTTTTCCCGTTGGACCGAATAGTTAATCAAAGGTGATACATGGAATTCAGAACCATCTTTAGAGTTTACAACAAATGATTCCTCACCTGTGTATTCTTTGTGTTGCATAAAGGTAGGAAACTCTACAATCTTAGCTCCGATAGGGTTATAAAATACCCAACCTGTTACTTCAGTGATGTCATCAACACCCTTACCATCACCATACATATTCACTTTAACACCTACGTGTCCCGCATCAATTCGTTCACAAGATGCAAACATTACTGACATTACCACAATCCCAAGGATTACTCCCACCACAAGTTTAAAAATGTTCATTTTTTTTGTTTTTATTAATTATTGATTTGATTATTTATTTTATTGTTTTGTTTCTTCGTCCTTGGTTGATTCATCGGTACCAAGATTTTTTTTGAGTTCCTTATATAAACTGTACTCTGTAATTACCACTACAAACCACGTAATTAGGTAAATAAAAACTCCAATAAAATTTAAAACTGTATTGGATGTATTCATCAGTGTGAATATTTGCGTGGTTAGGGGCACGGTTAGTATCAATACTCCAACCATCATAAATGCAATGGCGGAGAGTTTTATTAGTTGTTTAGTTTCCATTATTTTTTTTTAAATGTTTGACAAATGTAGTATTAATTTTTTGAATATACAAGTTAAAATTTAAACGGATTCCAGTTAGCAATACTCCACTCAAGTTGTAGATTTTTTCTAACTCGTTTTTTCTTTTTTCTTGGTAGATTACAAGACTCTCGGAATTCTTTTTTAATTCGTTCTTTCCAATCCTCTTGTTGTTTTTCAAAATTGTAAAGTTCACTCATACCCATAAGGTAAAATGCTTCCCCGCCAAATAAACTATTCATCATATTATTAATCATTAAAAAGGTTTTCTAAATAACTAAACATTTCTTCTAAATGTTTGTAATCAGTGTGACGGCCAAGCATTTGTTCAAAATTTTCGTTTTCTTTTTTATACATCTCAAACATACGACTACCTGTCATTTTTGAGTATTGAACATTAGCAATACGGTCACACAACTTAACAAACACTGCTCCGTGAGTATTTCTGATACCCATATAGTAATTAGCATTAGCTCTTTCCTTACGGTTCTTACCTTTCTCATTGGTAAGAGCATAGATGATGTCAGCTGCGGTTATACCTAATCGTTCTTTAACATCGTTGTAAGATACACGAGTGTCCTCAATCAAGTCGTGTCCCCAAGCCGCTCGTCTAATATTAATTACATCAGGATAACCAGGATGTAATTTGTTCTTAGGTACCAACAGATTCATAAATTTGTCAGCAACATTAACAACCATTCTCAAATGGAACTCATACGGTAAGTATGTGTCGTAAAAATGGTTTGTATTTTTGTGTTGGTCTAATACCCAGTTAATTTTATCATTATCATTCATAAGACAAAGATATATTATTTTTCTCAAAGTAAAAAACAATCGGTGAATCATTTTCAACAATCAATCCATAATCTTTTGCCAACCTATAATTTGGAGTATCCCTTTCCAATCTGACAAGTGATGTTCGAACCACCTTACGGAAATGTTCCAGTGAATAAGTTGATTTCCATTTATTACACCTTGGGCAAGATGGATTTAGATTTTTAAAGTCATCTGAACCTTTAATAATCTTATGTTTATCCGCTTCCTGTTCGGTGAAGGTATGCCATTTGGGTTCAATGTGGTCAACCTGCGTTTCCTTGTAGGTTATCTCCTTTCCACAATAAGCACAATGTCCATTACATTTGTGGAATACCCTCTCCCTTAATTCTTTCTTCATTTAAAGTATGATTTGAATTTCAACCAAACTATTTCAGGGTAATTCCGCACCCACCAAAAGAACCAATAAATTTTTGTAAAAGGATTTAAGTTAATTCCTTCTTTAATCATTTTGGGTTTAACCTTAATAACTTTGTCGGGGTAAATATTAATTTTCTTCATAAATTCCTTTGCAGATTTGTTTATCATTGGAAGTGTCCCAAAGTTTTGGATTAACCATATGACAGGTATGTTTCCTACCAGTTCTATTAACGAACTCTCTTAATTTTTGGTTGTGGTTATTCTCCACCTTCCAAGGACATTCTTTACAACAGGACATATTATTTTTTTGAATAATGAATTTGGTCCAATCTTGACATAAGCCGATAATAAATGCTTAAATCCAACTCTTTGAATTCGTATTTATATTTTTTAAGGTATAGTTTAACTAGTTTTTTGGCACTAATTTCTTGTAGTGGAGTTTCGCAAGATTTAATGACATTTTCAACCCACAACATAACATCATACCAATTATTTCCGTTTGCAGACATAATAAATAAATTTTAACAAAGATATGTAAAATTTATATAATTACCAAATAACTAATAATAACATTCTTTATCGTATTAATGTAACATGGCCAAATATTATTTCAGGTTCTTTGTTAACACCTTTCCAAGTAACTTTATACTCATAAACGTCATTTTGAACATAATACCCTCCATTTCTAAAATTACCAATCCAAGAATCTTTTATTTTTGTGGATGAAAAAACTAAAATACCCCATCTATCAAAAATTAGAACTTCAATCCATTCCCAACCAACACCAATAGGATACCAACCATCGTTAATACCATCATCATTAGGTGTAAAAGCATTAGGTATGTATATACTTGAACATTCGTCTATAAAAACTTTATATGTAACAGGTAGTGAAGAACAATCATTTGAGATTCCGTAAACGGTTATAGTGTGTTCTCCAGGTTGGTACGTTGACCAATCTATTGTTAGTGTTTGACCGAAATGATATACCCCATCAACATACCAATAAAATATAGTATTCGGAGTATCAGAATTAACACTATACGTATATTCATGTCTTGAGTCTTCAACACAAATATCTAATTTTTGATTAGACTGTGAAAATACAGTCATGATTAATAAAAATAAAAATATTGTTTTTACAAATTTCATTAATCATGTGAAATATTATCTAAAACAGGAATAGGGTATACCGTCATATCAGCAGTTGCTGTAAATATACATCCCGCTTCTGTTATGGTATATGTTACCGTTTCTACTCCATCAGTTATTGGACAATACTGTCCGTTTACAATATTTGGTCCTGTAAAAATACCTCCAACTGGTGTTGCAACTAAATCTTCACATGGGTCACCTTCACAAAAAATTAATGGTGTAATTACTGGAATTATTTCAAGAATAAAAACATCGATTAGGATTGGGGGACCTTCACATCCTTCAGGAGTTGTTGCGTACACACTAACTCCGTTCGATATAATACCTCCAGGTGCTGATGACCAATCAACAGTTATTTGATTACTACCTTGTCCTGAAGTTAGAACTCCAGGAGACGATACATTCCATGTATAAGTATATCCTGGTATATCTGTAACTTGATATATTGATGAATTATCTCCTATACATACCGTATCAGGATTTGATGTTGTCAATTGTGAGAAAGATAAAAACGGAATTAATGTTAGAAATAAAAATATTAACTTTTTCATGAGTTTGTTTACATATAAATAGATTAATGTAAACAGTTTAAAAGTTAAACAAATGTTAAATTAAGTACCCTCAGAGAGATTCGAACTCCCACCATATCATCCGTAGTGATATATTCTAATCCATTAAACTATAAGGGTAAAAGCGGAGAATGGTGGAATCGAACCACACCCAACTTAATGGGTTACTGTTTAGCAGACAGTCGGGGAAACCATTTCCCTCTCTCACTCTCCATAATGGTGTGTCTAACCAGATTCGAACTGGTGCTAAAGGAACCACAACCCTTCGTGCTAGACCGCTAACACTATAGACACCATATAATAAACACACTCTCAAGCATTCTACTTCCCGCAGTACGAAATTGTATCTTACTTATCCCACAGTCATCGGTATGGGTACTTGAGTTTATGTGTTTTGACCACTGGTGGGATTTGAACCCCAAAGACCTTACGTATCGGTCACCCTCCTGTTCGTCCGTTCCAACGTAACTTACAACAGTGGTTTTTAATCAATAGGGGGATTGCGACATCCCTAGAACAGGTACTCCTATTGAAGTTTGTACCCCCTGAGAGACTCGAACTCTCACCCTAAGACATCATCCTAAGTGATGCGCGTCTACCGTTCCGCCAAAGGGGTATTTAATTTTAGCAGAGGCGAAGGGAATCGAACCCCCAAATCGTGTTACCGACCTACTTGTTTTCAAGACAAGCTCCTCGTCCATTCGGACCACCTCTATTTACTGAAGTATAAATCAGCTTCAGCGGTTCTTCTTTTAGTTAATCCTTTCAAAGCTCTTCCGCCTGCTTTATTCCACTTCATAAACTCATTTCTAATTGTTATATCATTAGGGTTTTTATTAACTTTTTTCAATAAAGTACTATTTTTTAAATTAACAGGTCCTAAATTATAACAAAAACTAACTAATGCATCGAATTGATTTTGGTTTATATCATCACGACAATATGAATCAACATATTGTTCAAACTTTAATAATGAATATTCAAGTAATTCAACTGCTCTTTGTTCAGTAATCACTTGGTCATTTAATGTGACCTTTTTACCATTTTCATAAAAAGTATTTCCAAAACCAATTGTTGGCACTCCCGCATCACACAAATAAGGTTTTAATTTTAAACCTTCAAAAGATTTAATTAATTCCAAACCTTTTTTTCCAATTTTAGTAATTTTCATATTCTATTTTATTTATAAATACCTATAAATAATTACTAAAAAGTTCCGTCTTCGCCCCCTATATAACGGAACAAGCAACGCCCGTGGTCAGCCACAGCTATTAAGGGAGCCCTTGCTTTCCCCATCCTGAGATTACAAATGAGTAGTCATATCGGTTTTCTATTTCTTAAAAACCTGCTGGGCATCCCCGTTAAAAACATCCAACACTACTGGGAGGGAATGTGTCTATCCCTTTATCCCACGATGTCCCACTCACGCCGTAGACATTCTGCGGAATCATTCTTTAAGTCTTGATTCGAAGACTCTGAGTACCTCTTACTCATTGTAGTCAGGATAGGAACTAATACTGAGTCAACCTCATACCTCATCAAGTATATTATAGAGATACTATTTCCGCCACCTGACTATTTTTTATCACTTAACAAATATTTCACTAAGTGGTAAAGATAAGAATTTATACTTATACATTTCATTTGGAAATGACCCATCAGTACATTCAACGATGTAATACGGCATCAATCCATCGGATGATTTACCTACAATTTTACCATTGAAAGTTTCATTTACAACTCTGAATGTGACTTCAGTACCGTCAGTTAATTCTGGTGTTTTCACAATTTCTTCAAGTGTTCTATTCATATCTTTTAAATTTAGAAGTCAGGACAGGATTCGAACCTGTAAGTCATTGGATGGTCCTCAACGGGTCACGCCTTAACACACCTTAACTTTGGCGCCAATTCCGCCACCTGACTATGTTTGAGGATGAGAAGTCCTCTGTGTTGTGAGCTTACTGTTCATCTCCGCAATCTTCCTTTCTCAAGGGAACAACACAATATTGTTGACAGTGTTGGGATACCCGTCTCGTCCCAATCTTAACAGCTTAATCGTAGTTTTACGAGGCCTCGGCTGATGGTGATGAATTCCGATTCCAATCTAGATTGTCGACATCCGTTGAGTGGGGAAAACCACTATCAATATTTTAAAAGGTTTAACGGTTATAGATACTTTATTATCTCCACTTTTAGCTCCCAACGTAAAGATAACTCTTCCTAATTGTCTTATAAGTTTCATAGATTTTTATCCTCTCTAACACTTATATCAAAATCTGCCGTTAAACACTTTAATTTCCTAATTTCAAAGAACTTCAACAAAGATATAACAACTTTCTTATTCTTCCAAATATTCTTCTATTTCTTCATACCATTCTTCAACCGCAAACATCAATTGAATAAACTCTCCGTCATCATTTGATTCGTACATTACGTGGAATCCACCTGTTGATACGTTTGTTTTTTCTTCAAACGACATTTTTAATAGTCGTCTTGCTTCTCGTCTCAATTCAGGAATGGTTGGAACACCTTCTTCAGTTCCCGCCCATTCCCAATCCAATAGTTCCATTACTTTTCGGACTTGTTCAAACTTGAAGTTGTCCATTATATTATCAATTGCGTCTTGTTGTTTCTGTGTCATATTATTTATCTTTATCGTCATTATCCAAATTAATTAAATCAATAAGAGCCTCCTTTTGTTTTTCTTTATTCGCCATTTTAATCATCTTCTTGATGACCTCAATGTTTCCTTCTCTCTTATCATTGAAGAAATCAAAATACATTGGTGGAAACTTCCAACTCTTAATCGTATAGTCAAATCCCAAAATCTCATTTGGTGTGGTGTCAGTTCTAATATCCACAAAATATGAATAATTATCTTCAAACCATCCGAATACCTGTGAGAAGATTGGTGCCGCAATATTTTCAGATACTCCGTTGGTGTATACCCTACTTGTCCATAACTCCTTGTTGTCCAAATGACTGAAACATCCATAACAACGTTCGTTAAACCCAAGATTCTTGAGTTCTAAACCAATCTCATATGTGACAAATTCTTTTTCCATAATACAAAAGTATGGCAGATTTTTTAACCTGCCAAAACTTCTTTTGCGATTTCTGATACGATTTTGTTATCTGCTTGACCTTTGAAGTTCTTGTTGAACTCACCCATAATCTGACCGACATTGGTTAGACCATTGGTTTTATAGTTTGAGATAATTTCACGGATTTTATCTGAACCCATTTGAGATGGAAGATATGGTTTGATATATTCCAATTCCTTTAATGCTTCAGGTGTTCCAGTTTGAGTTAAAGATTTTTCCATCTTTCTCAAAATCGCAACAACCACATCATCGTTAGCAACACCAGAGCGACCTTCCTCATTCTGAATCTCACCCTTAACCACACCCAAAAAGTTTTTCTTTTCAGTTTCCTTGTTTTTAAATGCGGACATAAAGTCGGCATTGATTCTTTCTTTTAACATAGTTTTAATTTTTTAGTTATCCCGTCTGGACTCGAACCAGAAATGCGACTGCCAAAAAGTCGAGTGATGCCATTTCACTACAGGACAATATAGAGTGTAGTGGGGCTGCAGTCCCCTGAGGCTCCTACACTGAGTCGTTCCTCTTTTGGCGGGACATACGGGATTCGAACCCGTGACCTCCACCGTGACAGGGTGGCATTGTGACCAACTCTACTAATGTCCCAAAAAAGAGCGGGTAGTCAGAATCGAACTGACATCTAAGGCTTGGAAGGCTATCATAATAACCATTATACTATACCCGCATTTTGGGTGGAATCAGAGGCCTTCTGTCCACCGAGACCTCGTAGTTGACTTTCGTCAGAGCTTACCGAGACACTTTTCAAAAACCCCATCTTCATCGGATTAACGGACCGACTGCCATATCGGAGGTGGGGGTTGTCCTGTTAATTCAGGACCTCGTGGGGTGAGTGGGAGTTGAACCACACATCTTCGGTTTTTCAGACCGACGCGAACTGACCACCTGCGCTATCACCCCATATAATTTAAGTACAAATATACAATTAGATTATTGTATCACCAAATATTTTTTGTCCCGATGGGTGGAATTGAACCACCGACTGCTTGGATATGAATCAAGTATTCTACCACTGAATTACATCGGGTTAGAGTAGCCCCTGTGTGAATCGAACACACGACCTATTGTTTGTAATACAATCGCTCTCTACCACTGAGCTAAGGGGCCATATAGTACTCCAGGTCAGAATTGAACTGACGACTTTCACCTTATAAGAGTGACACTCTCACCACTGAGTTACTGGAGCGAATTTAGTGGAGACGGAGATAATCGAAACCTCCACAGAAACATTGCAAGTGTTTCTCGCCAAGCCTTGGTACATGCGCCCCCATTTTTAAGTTCTCAGAGTGGGACTCGAACCCACGACCTCTTGTGTATCAGACAAGTGCTCTAAACCAACTGAGCTATCTGAGAATATTAGCACGCCAGGTAGGATTCGAACCTACGTAGAACATAATGTTCACGGTTTTGGAGACCGTTGCCTAAGCCGTTCAGCCACTGACGTGTATAAAAAGTGACCCCGATGGGACTCGAACCCATGACCCTCGCATTAAAAGTGCGATGCTCTAAAACCAGCTGAGCTACGAAGTCATTAAATTTTGCGGTGATGGGGAATTTCGAAATCCCGACCCTCTGATTAACAGTCAGATGCTCCACCTCTGAGCTACATCACCAAATAAAAATGGTACCTTTTTGAGGTACCATTTGTAAACATCAATCATAAAGATTAAATGTATGTTTCAGCCAATTCCCACAATTTTGTATTAATCATTGTGTCCATATTTAGGGAAGTAATCCCTTTGACTGTTCTCACATTTTTACCTTGTGATTTTACAAATCCACCTCTAATCAACTTCTCCTGTACTACATTGAAAGTATGCCAAAGTGTATCGTTGTTATCATCACCACGAAGAGGTTCGATAATCGTCTCAAGAGTCATACTTGAGATGTCTTCGGTATTTTTCCAACGAATTCCAACCGCCTTGGTTACAAAATCAATTTTCTTTTCAGTATCCATTTTAACGTCAATCATTTTATTAACTGAACGTTCAATGATTGGTGATATCTGAATGAACTTCTCTGTGATTTGATTCACTTCATCCATCTGAATGTTCATGTGACGCTGGTTAATGTTAACCATTTCTTGCATTGGTACTACAAGACCATTAGAACACACCAATCGGTACAACCCTGCTCCTACTTGGAGTTTGGTACGACCATCGTGAGAGTTAGTGATGATAGCCTCAAGTAGAGAATCACCTACCTTTGGGAGTTCAGAGTTACGGAGACGAACTGAGTGTTTGCCGTATACACCTGACCCTACTTGTTTTGCACTTGACACTTCCCACCCTGCTTGCATAAATTGATTTACTACGTCAATGGTTGGAACAACTGTGTACTTGTCAGAAAGCTTCTGAGCTTTTTGAGTGTTGAATACTGAAGGTACTACTGATTGGAGTTCTTGGAGTGTAATCATATTTTTATTGTTTATTTGTGAGTACAAAGATACGTCTATTTTTTTAATTTCAAAGAAATTTTTTATTTTTTTTTTGAGGTCAGAGTCGGATTCGAACCGACGAATACCTATTTTGCAGACAGGCCCCTTAAACCACTTGAGTATCTGACCTTTTAGAAATCATTTGTACTAAATCCTCAACTGTTAATACTCCATCAATACCTTCAATTAACACAGGATTTTTTTTCTTTCCATGTTCAACTAATTTACCAACACCCATATAAAATTTACAAGGTTTGTTAATCTTTGATTTATACATTAAAGCATTATATGCTTTTTGTTTTAACCTATCACTTCTATAAGTTGTTGTTAAATCAATGTAAACATCGTCATCATTAATTTTAACATAAAAATCAAAATCAATAATTTGTTTTTTACCATGGCTATTAGTAAAAAAAGGCTTTTCTTTCTTCTGAATTTTTTTTAATCCAGTTTTTTCCATGAAATAGGACTCTAATTGATTCCCATTTCTAGACTTATCGCCATTTTCCATACTATGTTTCATAGTACAAATATATTCAATTTTGATTAAAATGTAAAATAATTTTAATCGTCGGGATGACAGGACTCGAACCTGCGTGTCGAATAAGTGGGACTCGAACCCACATGATGTCCATATCCCAAATATGGCGGCTTACCAATTAGCCCATTACTCGTTTAATGAAATCATCTCTATAGTTGTTAACAGTTTTTTCAATTAAATTTTTATATCTTGAGTGCCAATACATGTGATGAGTTGGGCAAAGAGGAATTAAATTTTCTTTGTTATTATTTTTTTTGTTTTCATCATAATGATGAACGTCAATTATTTTATCTTCACCACACACTACGCATTTCTTCTCATGATATAAAAAACATGTTGTTCTGTAACTATCATCTTTCCAATTTGGATTATTTTCTCCGCTTCTAAAATAACTGTTCGAACAACTATAAGAACAAGTTGTTTTTTCTCTATCTGTTTTTTTAGTTTCAAAGATTTTACCACAAACAGGGCATTCTTTTTCAATAAATTTAGTATTAATTCTTTTATTTTTTTTCAAAATATCTAAACTAACACCAAATTCAGAAATTAATTTATTTAAATGATTTCTATTTCTACCATTATCACTCAATTCAAGCTTTTTAAGTATTTCTGATTTACTTTTAGAAGTGTTTACAACTTCTATCAAAACATATTTAGTTATTTCCATAATATTCATTTAATAATAAATATCATGAAAGTCGAAAAAACATGTTTTGAGCTCCCAAAGCACGTACTCTAAGCCAACTGAGCTACATCCCGAAATTCACCAATATGTCAAAGAACTGTTTTGTAACATCAAAAAAAAACCCCGAACTTTTTAATTGTTCAGGGTTCTTTTTTTATATATTTGATGATACGCTTACATCTCATTAAGAACCCTTAAACAACGGCAATCTTGCCCTTTAATCGCAAACCAAGCTTGGCCCACATTCATCGGGAGATTACTTATGTTATGTATCGAGTTCTGTTTCATTGTTTTTAATTAAATATATAACTGTTTAACAAAAGTATTAAAATTTTATTTATTTGTCAATATTTTTAAGTTTTTATTTTAAAAATGATAAAATTTTTTCTTTAATACCAACTTGTTTTATACCTTCATTTCTAAGAGGAGTATGTACAAAATTATCTAACCCCCATTCGTGTTCAAATTCCGTTGAGTAGTGTAGACCTTTTTTACCCATATTCAAATCATCAATAGCTACCCATTGTGTTACCTCAGGGTGTTCTTTTAACCAACCTTGGATTTCCAAACTCCTTGTTCCTTCCAAATCCCAATTTCGGTGCCATGTAACTTTTGATTCATCAATAACATTACCTGTAAAATCAATTGGACGTTTGATAATTCCATGACTTTCGTAATAATCACCCATTTCCTCAACTGAACACCAAATCCTCCAATCGGAAGAAACAACGATTTCAGCACCAGTCTGTTCCAAGATTTGATTTAACACCTTAATCGCTTTCTTATCAAAGTTATCAAAACGAGCATCAAGAGGCATTGTCATTACTGATTGACTCAATTTTTTTCTATATTTCTTTTGTTTCTTAAATCGTGACCCCCAGTTATTTGATAAGCAAATAACCCCATCGTGGTCTAAAAATATTACCTTCATTTTATTTTTTTTACAAATATAAATAAAAAACCCATCCGAAGATGGGTTTTTAATTAATTACTTAACTTCTTCAAAATCAACATCGGTTACCTCAACATCTTTATCTTCGTTCACAATGTCTGACATCTGTTGATATATATTCTGACTTATTCCTTGAAAGATGTTATTAACATTATCAATAGAAGAATTAATCTTTTCTACGTCTCTATTCTGATGTGCGGTTTTTAATTCTTCCAAAGCAACCATCACTCTATTTTTATCTTCGTCACCAATTTTATCCTCTAAATCTTTTAAAGCCTTCTCGGTTTGGAAAATTACTGAATCTGCCTTGTTAATTGTTTCAGTCTCTTCTTTAATTTTCTTATCAGATTCCGCATTCATTTCAGCCTCTTTTTTCATTTTTTCAATTTCTTCTTTTGAAAGTCCTGAAGAAGATTCGATTCGAATATTTTGTTGTTTATTGGTTCCTTTATCCAATGCCGACACATTAATAATACCGTTAGCATCAATATCAAATGTTACCTCAATCTGTGGAATACCTCTCATTGCTGGTGGTAATCCGTCAAGATGGAAACGACCAATGGTTCTGTTGTCTTTAGCCATAGCTCTTTCACCCTGTAATACATGGATTTCAACTGATGGTTGATTATCTACAGCGGTTGAGAATACTTGTGACTTTTTGGTTGGGATAGTTGTGTTTGCCTCAATCAACTTTGTAAAAACCCCACCCATTGTTTCAATACCAAGTGATAGTGGTGTGACATCTAAAAGTAGCACATCTTTAACATCACCAGCTAAAACTCCTCCTTGGATAGCCGCCCCTAAAGCGACTACTTCATCAGGGTTAACCCCTTTTGACGGTTCTTTTCCAAAGAACTTCTTAACCGCATCCTGAATAACAGGAATTCTTGTTGTACCTCCAACTAAAATAATTTCATCAATTTCAGAAACTTTAAGTCCTGCATTTTTTAAAGCCGACTCACATGGTTTAATTGTTCTTTTAACTAATTCGTCAACTAATTGTTCAAATTTAGCTCGAGATAGAGTACGTACTAAATGTTTTGGTATTCCATCAACTGGCATGATATATGGTAAATTAATTTCAGTTGACGGTGATGATGAAAGTTCAATTTTTGCCTTTTCAGCTCCTTCTCTAAGTCTTTGAAGTGCCATTGGGTCTTGTTTTAAATCCAATCCATTTTCATCTTTAAATTCCATAACTAACCAATCAATAATTGCTTGGTCAAAGTCGTCACCACCAAGATGAGTGTCTCCATCAGTTGAGAGTACTTCAAATACACCGTCTCCAAGTTCAAGTACGGATACATCATGAGTACCACCACCACAGTCAAATACTACAACTTTCATATCTTTAGATTTCTTATCTAAACCATACGCAAGAGCCGCGGCAGTTGGTTCGTTTATGATTCTTCTTACTGTAAGTCCTGCAATCTCACCAGCTTCTTTTGTCGCTTGTCTTTGAGCGTCATTAAAATATGCAGGTACCGTAATTACAGCCTCAGTTACTTCTTGTCCAAGATAGTCCTCAGCAGTTTGTTTCATCTTTTGGAGTACTATTGCCGAAATTTCTTGTGGTGAGTAATTTCTTTTATCAATTTCAACTTTAGGTGTATTGTTACCATTTATAATTTTGTATGGGACTCTGCCAGCTTCTTTTTTACTTTCTTCAAAGCTAGTTCCCATAAATCTTTTAATTGAATACACTGTTTTATCAGGGTTAGTAACCGACTGTCGTTTAGCAGGGTCACCAACTTTCCTTTCACCACCATTAGCAAATGCGACAATTGAAGGGGTGGTTCTTTTTCCTTCACTGTTTGTAATTACTACAGGGTCACTACCTTCCATAACCGCTACGCAAGAATTTGTAGTTCCCAAGTCAATACCTATTATTTTTCCCATAAATTTTGATAATTTTTTTTAAATATAAAAGTTTATTTTAATGGAATCAAGTTCCGTGTGCCAAATTGTTAAAATTCGTACCAAAATAAAAAAACTGACATTATGTCAGTTTTTTATAGAAAATCAAGTTCATTTGTCACAGGGTCCCACTCAACTGTAAGTGGTTTGTTAACAAATTCATATTTTTCATTTAGTACAGATGCATTAATGAAGTGAGTATCACCATCAAAGACATAACCATAACCTCCGTGAATATGACCACAAACGTGAATTTTTGGTTTTATTTCTTTAATTCTCTTAACTAGTAATTCGCAACCTAACAAGGGCTCATTCCAAGGTGGTCCTGAGGTGTCCAAATATCCTTGGGCTGGTCCGTGAGTAATTAATATATCCGTATTTATCGGGATATCATTCCATTTTTGTTCAAGTTCCCATCCATTTCTTGGTAAATTAAATGCCCAATTATGGAATTCAGGTTGCCATGGAGTACCATAAATTTTAACCATTTCACTATAGTTATCACCAAGTAGTATTAAATCGTCTTGTAAATAATTAACTCCATCATAAAAATCAACAATTTCTTTAATCTCTTTAGGAATATCCTGAAAACCAAAATCATGGTTTCCAGCAATGAAAACTTTAGTTGTATAGTTATCTAATCCTTCAAACCATTTACAGAATTGTTGAACTTCGTGGATATACCCCATGGATGATATATCTCCAGCATGTATGATTAAATCCCCACCAGGTAATAAACTAGTGACTTGCTTATGTTTGTTGTGTGTATCGGAAATAAATGTTATTTTCATAATACAAAGATATAAAAATAACATTAAAAAACAAAATTTAAACAGATTCCAAAGAATATAATCTCATAAATCTTTTTTGAAGTCTGTCTCCAGATTTCTTAATTCTTGGCTCAAATTTTTTCATAAGTGTTATAATGTCTTTAGAATTTACAACATCTTTGTTTGGTTCAATACCATAATCTTTAGAACCTGAAATATAATCTTGTTTAAACCATTTCAAAATACTATTTAAAAAGACTTTTTCAGTATCAGGATTGTATTCATTAATTTTTCTTAATAATTCTTCGTAAAGTTTATTAGCATCAAAATTTTTCATTTTCTCAGAATAAATCCAATATTTTGTTTTTTTAAACTCATCAAATGTCATCCTTAGTATTTTACTATAAGATTCTTGTGCCATAGCGTTCATCTCATATGGTTCAGAGAAATATAAAAACCATAAAAATTCATTCCAAATGTCATATATTGGTTTTGGTATATTTTTGTTTTTTGAACCTGCAAAGGATAATGCTGTGTTATACACTTTTCTTTTTTTATAAAACTCTAAAATATGGTTAGATTCATGTACAATAGTATCACGTAAATCTAATAGTAAACTAGAATAATCATCATTTGTATAATGTTGACTTATAATCACACCAAACTCATAATAGGCAGTCATAGTTTCAGGAATTTCCTCAAGTACTTTTTTTGGTAGGGATAGAGAAGGTTTTTGTATCTTAGTTCTAGCATCTCTACCCTTCTCTATTTGATACGCCGCACCACCTGTAAGATATTTAACATCAGTCTTATTAATATTTTTAACTTTTTTAAATGTAAATTCAATAATAATTTCTTCTATCGGTAACTCTATAAAATCATCAAAATTGTTTTGATAAATTTCCTTAATATCTTTCAATCCAATAATAATTATATCTGCAAAATTTTTACCCTTATCTATCTTATCTTTTAAAATAGGGTCCAACGTTTGTAAAATTAAATTAGAATAAATAATAGAAGCCCTAGATACTCCTAAATCTTCAGTAATTAGTTTACTATATTGTGTTTCATTTAATACTATTTTCATAATTGATTTACCGAATCTTTAAATAAATCTTTATTATTCTTAATCCATTTAAGAATATCTGGTCTAATTTTATTATAATATGGCCCAAATATTTTTGAGATTCTTATTTCCTCAGAATCTTCCTTCATATAGTCATCATATTCTTTCTGACTTATGGATGGTATAATAATTTCAAACTTATTTGCTTTAGACGTTAATAATCCAGATTTTATTCTAAGTTGTAATGAATTTTTATTTTTAGGTGCAGCAATATTTTTTGCATCAATTGCATAGCTTATAAAATCTTCTTTTGTAAAATAATAATTAACTAATTTTGTTAAACTTTTTGTGGTGACACAAATTATATCAGTTAACATTGTCTCTAATATATTCCTTTTATATTTTTCAAGTTCTGGGTCATTGATTAAAAAAATATTTTGACTTTCGTATTTTGAAAGTATATTCCTAATTTCATCTGAATCTTTTTGTGGTAAACCATCAATAATATTTTTAAAAGCTCCTATTGATGGGCTTTCATTAATATCTTCAATATATTTTTGTTCGACGGTACCTTGTCTGACCATATAATCCCATGAACCCATTTGTTCTTTATTAAATTGTCCGTCAAAAAGTCCAACCATTAATCCTTCAATTGCGTGTCCTCTAACTTCTTTGTACTTTATAACACGATTAATATAGTCTCTCATTCTCATTTTATTAACTGTGTCCAATTCATTTAAATTCACAGTTTCACCAAACTGAAATGATATGTTATGAGCGTTAAGTATTCTTTTTATAACCTCAGATGCCTCTTGTTTTACAATAGGGATTGGGTTATATAAATAAAATTTCTTTTCGTTTTCTTTAATTATTTTTTTCATTTTCCGATTACAAGTTCATTGTAATTTAATGTTTCCATACCTTTCATATCATCAGTTATTTCATCATACATGTAAGCCTTGACGACTGATGTTATAGATTGCTCAGCTTGAGCAATTTTGGATTCCATCCAATCATCTAGTTCTTCATCATCTTCCATTATCTCCCACATTTTATATGCTAAAGTTGCAATTATAAATAATTGTTGTTTTGACATATAATTACCATCTTTACCTTCTGTTATTTCAGGTCTGTTTAAATCTTCTTTTATTTTTTCAAGTTGTTTTTCAGTAAAAACGTATCTAGTCATGATTAATATTTTTTATAATAAATAGATAATAAAATAAAAAAAGAGAACATGTGTTCTCTTTTTAGGCCAATCGACTTGGATTGTGGTCCACCACTTTATGGTTCACATAAAGATTTTTAAACCGCTACTTTGGATAATACTTGTTCAGTGTAGCTGACTTGTTTTTTATTAGTAAAAATTAAACATTCTTTCAATACTTTGGATGGTATTTGAATTAAAGTATCTGTGATATTGTAATGATTAAAAGAAGTGTTTGTGTCAATACTATCTTGTACCATTCTAAGAAACAATTTAATCTGTGTTGCATCTTGGAATGTTTCTTCAACTATTTTACCGTATTCGGGATGGATGATATTAAGTGTTATAATTTTCATAGGACAAATTTACTACAAAATTTTTAATTTACAAAATTATTTTTCTAATTTTACAATTAATTCAGTTTTACTTTTAGTAAAGTCCTCTTTTTTAATCTCATTCCATGATAATTCGTTTATAAACCTCTGAAAATCTTTATCTTTTATTTTCTTCAAATATTTTAATAAATCTTCTTCGGTTGCTTTTGGGTTTACTTCTATAAATTGTTTAATAATTGGAAACTTTTCCAAATCAACAATTTGTAACTCTCTTTCTCCCTTATAGTAATGTGTTTCAATAACTCCAATTTTAACTTCCATAGTAGTTAAATTATATTAATAAATATTTTTTAAATCAAAAATTATTTTAAGTTATTTTTAATAATTAAAAAAGGTGGGTTACCCCACCTTGTTTTTAATAGTCTATAGTGTTCACATTAACCACTACAGAAGGTTACGACCAGTCAAGTTGTGATTCTTACTTTACGTCGCCTGCGACAGGTGAAACCTACTTCTATTTAGTAGCGGGAGAGGGATTCGAACCCCCGACCTAAAGGTTATGAGCCTTTCGAGCTACCTCTGCTCTATCCCACAATATAATATTTTAAGTTAAACGAAGCCTGAGATTACAGCTTTGATTGAGAATCTTTTGAAGGATTATTAGTTCCCTTCGTATCCACTTCCTTTTGAGAAGTATTTCTCAGTGACGGTCTTTTAGGTATACCACTCCTTGAGGTCTGAATTACTCTATCAGTACTTAACTCTTTCCGAGGTTGCCACCCCAGTTCGTCCTTGCGGGATTAAAGGTCTTTCTTAACAATACACATTGACTTGGGGTCTTTGTGTGCAATGAACGGCTCATTACTATGTAGTCACCTTTCACTCAAACCTGATGGACACTTTTCCTTGTAATTTTTAGTATTAAATTTTCATTAACAGTGAAATTAATAGGTTTTGTGTCGTGGATGTGTCAGAGTAGTGGTCCACCGTAAGCTCCGTCTCCTTTTGAGTGACAGAATACTAAACTACTCCGTGAAGTGTCCCCACCTCCATATTTTTAGATTACTTCAGAAAGCGACCTTGGTAGGTCATCCTTAGGGGTAGTAGCGACACCACTCGTTCTCTACCTTACCTTTCGGTTTTAAGTATTCTATCATATTGGAATCCGCAATTATATAGTTGGATGACTATACTTCTTACTTGATTCCTATGGGTTATTCTTATTGTTCTTCCGAACTCAACTTGACAATCCACATTGCCATGTCACCCTACCACTTTCCCTACAGTGTTACCCTCGGTACTAAAGGTGTGGTGATATCCCACTTGTGTACTTGAGTTCAATTCCCCTTACGGGGTTTCAAACCGCAGCCTCCTCAACACGGGGGAGACCACTTTATCCTACTTTCGTAGTTTATTTAAGGACCATACACGGCCCATTATCGTTTATCTCTTTTCAGTGCTCATATTCGTCACACGAAGGCGGGAATACGACTTACTCAGAGAATGGATAATCTATTTTTTCAAAGAACGTTTCGGACATTTCCGAATTGTTTTACAAATTTACGACATTTATTTCTATTTGTCAAGTTATTTGTGAACTTTTTTGAGATTTGGAAACTTTCATCGTTTTACCACTTTGTGAACCTTAATCTCAAATCTTTTACAAACTTACGACATTTTTTTCAATCTGTCAAATAAATTAATATTTTTTTTCACTTTCGCCCCCTGTATACTTTAGAGTGGATGTTTAAGGTCAGCCTTAACTATTAAGGGAGCCACCCGTGAAGTATTTTCAATCTTCTAAATAAAACAAGAACTTTTTGATTTAACTACCGAGTATCTTTCATCACCTATAAGTGTCAAATCTTTTACAAACTTACGGCAAGAAATTGGTAGTATCAAATAAATATTTGATTTTTTTTAAAAAAAAAATATTTATCATTAACTATGTTTGTAAGAATAAAAAATGAAAATATAAAAGTTAAGGTATGTAATTCACCCAAAGAAATTTCTGAAGGAATGATGGGTAAAGAATTTATTGGATTTGATGGTATGTTATTCTTTATGGGTAATGGGTATCATAGTTTTTGGATGAAGAACTGTATCATACCTTTAGATATTATCTTTATTGATAGTGATTTAACAGTAACTGAAATACATTATAACTGCGAGCCGTGTGAATCACCAATTTGTAAGAATTATAATGGATACGGTAAATATGTATTAGAGATTGAGGGTGGTCGTTGTCAGAATGAAGGTATTAAAATGGGAGACAAATGTAGTTTTATATTTGACCTTTCAAAATAATTTTTTAATTTTAGTATTATGAACAAAATTAAAATTTTATTACTTTTACTATCATTTATTATTTCATCTTCATTTATTATACCATATCCTATAAAAATAGATAAAGATGTACTTTATGAAATTGGAGCAAATCCAAATTCTAAACCATCATATAGATTATATTATCTAATTGAGACTTACTCTGATTCATTCTGTGTTCCAAAATACATCGCTTATAATGTTGCATTCAAAGAAACCAGATATAAAGGTCCATCAGACACATTATATAATCCTTATTTATCTTCTAAAGCAGGGGCTGTTGGAGCCATGCAGATTATCCCTAAATACGCATCTTATTATGCTGGTAGTAAAGTTACTAGAAAAGACTTAATGTATGATTTAGAACTTAATGTAATGGTGTCAATGAAAATATTATCAAAAAATTACGATAAATACAAAAGTTGGGCTAAAGCGTGTGGAGCTTATAATACAGGTTCACCTAAAATTAATAATTATGCCAAATTTTGTGTTAATAATATAGAGTATACTAAAAATTGGGTTGTTACTGATTCTTTGATAATTCAATCTTTTCTTGAAGGTTTTTAACAAAGTCTCTTTGTAACATTTTTAAAAATTTAATATACGGAGAATCCTCTTTTTCCGCATCATACCTATATCCACCCTTTGGTGGTCTTTTACTCCTACCAATGTAATTAAGTCCTGAAATATTGGTAATACATTTGTGTCCTCCAGAATTAGCCTGAATAACATCCCAAACAGGAACCGTGTATTGGTCAAGAACAGTCCATTCATCTTCAGTTAAATCTGATGATTTTTTTTCCATTAAAGATTTAATATCCATCAAACTTTTAATACCGTCTTTATCTTTCACATATTTTTCACCATAAATTGCCGCAAAATCCTTGAATGTGAACCCAACAGATTCTTCATTAGTTGCAGTCTCAGAAACCCACTTTATAGTTGACAAAGGTATTTGTTTTTCTTTTAATTGTGATTCCCATTTAGATAAAACTTCTTGAGCTATTTCACCAAGGTTAACACCTTTAAGTTCTCTTTCTTTTTTAAATGGATTACAAGAGGCTTGTAACAAACCAAGAGGCCAAGCGATTACCAAGAAATCAGCTTCAGGATTATTTCTAAATGGTGTATATCTATCATACGAACCAGGTTTCATCATATTACCACCTCCATACTGAACAATGATATTACCAGAAACCTGAGGATGTGTTTTCATGGAAGAAACATAAATTTCTTTGTTTTTTTCTAAAACATCTTCTGAAGGAAATCCTTTTAAATTCATTATTTCTTTAATTTTTCTAAATAATGAAATTAATGAAGGTTCACACTCCATAACTAATTCTTCTAAAAATCCTTTTTTGTTTTTAAATGCCAAAAGTAATTTATTAGTAACCAATCCTAACATCATTCTATTATCAGCCGCAGATTTATCTTTATCAAATTTAAAGATATAATTCATTACAATCTCAGGTGTAATATTTCTTTTAGCATAATCAGCACTATCAACCATAGATATTGTGGCAACATCTTCAGGTGGAAATAAGTCACTTTTGGGTATTATTTGAGACAAGGTTTCAACGTTTGACCTTGCTTGTCTAAATGATTTTGAGCCAGTTTCTTCCGCACCAGCTTGTCTATCATGATGGTCAGTGTGAATAATAAACATTGGTTTACCATGTGCAAAATCAACTAAAACTGGCATAACTTCACCTCTAGCATCAGTTTTTTTAACCGCGAACTCCTTATCTCCATATTGAATAACTTCCACGTCAACCACGTCAATTCCGTTTGACTTTAAATAGTCCCTCATGGCTATTGCGGTAGTGACACCATCTAGGTCTTGGTGAAAATAAATTTTAGCCTTCTTATATCTGTTAGAAAGCTCTCTTATATTTCTAATACCTGATTCAGATATAATTTTTCTCATTCTAATGTTAGGAGATACTTTAATTTATTGAACCCATGTAACATTTCATCTCTCAAATTTAAAAGGTCTGAATCCTCTTGTGGGTCAAATACTTCAGTTAATTGTATTAAGAAAATACAAACTCCGTCGATAAAATTTTGAACAGATATTTCAGAAATGTCTTGTCCCTGTATGGTATATCCACCTTCGTATGATGGTCTTCCGTGTTTACCCATACAAGCCTCAACAAAATCATCAATTAATTCTCCTAAACTTTCATATAACTCACCATAAGCTTTGTGTTTAGCATAAGATTTTGTTTGCCAGTGTAAGAATTTTAGTTGTATTTGTGATTCTACTAATTTTTTAATTATTTCTGAATTATCCATCATAAACTTTTATTTAATAAATACCATCATATTAAAAAAAAATGGAGGTTAATTACCTCCAGTTTCAAATTCAATTTTTTGTTGTTTTTTTTGGTCAACAAATGCTTGTATTCTTTGCCTTGAAATTTCAGTGTAGTTTGGTGATAACTCAATTCCAATCCATCTTCGGTCAAGTGTTTCAGCAGCTACGCAGCTGGTCCCACTCCCATTAAATGGGTCTAATATAATATCATTCTTGTATGACAATATCTTAATAGCCTTAGTTGGGATATCCATTGAAAATGTTGCTTTTGTCATTGGTCTTGAGTCGTTTAAGTATTTCCACTGTCCGAACACAAGTTCCATAAATTCTTTTTTGTCTTTTTCCTGATAAACTACCTTTGTCTTGAATGTTCCATCTTCTTGTTCAATTTTAGTTGGAACTCCATTCCATTGTGGCACTCCTTTAACTTTTTTAATGTGGTTTTTCTTGTATGCAAGTATTACACATTCTTTAGGATTATATATGTAAGGGCTAGACGGGCTCATCCAACTACCCCAAGCAGTTGTTTTACTTCTGTGAGGACTATCTTCTTCTAAATCAACAACACCAAAGAACTTAAACCCAATTTCCTTCATAACCTGATATACTTCAGATACCAAAAAAATTCTACCACCTTTTTCTTGTCTGTTTATTTCATATGGTATGTTTAAAGCAATTCGTCCATCGTCTTTCAAGATTTTATAAGCATTAGTCATCCATTTACGAGTAAAATCCAAATACTCATTTATTTCCATATCATCATCATGAACATCATAATTAATGTTTACTCCGTATGGAGGTGATGTAACAATCAAATCAACTGATGATTCTGGCATGTTACCCATAACCTCAATACAATCCCCGTTGATTACTCTATTTACGTAATTTTCAATCATAATAATCTTCCTCTTCTTTAGATATTTTCGTAATTATGTGTTTGTTCCACCAAATATTAAATTTACTATTTGGTTTTTTGTTTGAATAGTATTCACCTAATAAAATTAAAGAGAATAAAATTAATGATGATAAAACATAACTAACAATAAATGTTATCATTTTAATAATTTTTCTATGTTTTCGATTCTTCTATTAAGGTACCAAGCGGCTTTCTTCAAATCCTGTAATTCTTTGTCTGATTCTTTTTTACCCGCCCTTCCAATATACTTAACAACATTAAAAAGGTACGCATCCTTATCTAACCCCCACGCCTCACAAACTTTAACAACTTCATAAACATTTTCCGCACCCCCATAATGTTCTGGGTTATTAACCATTTCCTTCTGTTCCATCATAATTTGTTTCAATTGTATTTTTATAGATTGGTGTCATCTTGCTAGTATCGATAACAAATCTTAATTTTGTAAACATAAGATTATCATCTTTATATGAACATTTAATCTCAAGATTTGAACCTTTAACAGGTAACAACAACCCATTAACCACTTCACCGATTGGGTCTAAATATTCAATCTTAACATCGGTTATTTTATATAGGTCAGCAGGATTAAAAGAATAAACAACAGTGTTATACATTGATGTTGTTAATATAAGATTTTCTCCTTCGTTTTTAAGTTTATACTTACTGAACTGGTATGGAGGTACTTTTACCTCATCGTTAAATGAGATTATCCATCTATTAGACTTTAAGGGTTCAAATGTTTTGAATTTTTCCATTTTTATTTTTTTTTAAAATGTAGTAACCATTTCCCAAATTATCAATAAAACCATCGGAAACTAAATCTTCCATAAGTTCAATTGTTTTATCCATAGGTAATTTTAAAATAACTTCACTTATAAATGATACGTGAATTTCAGTTCTTAACTTATTTAAAACTTGTTCTCTTAATGTAATCATCTTTTATTTTATTAAATTTTATTTGTACTTTTTCATTAGAAAAAAAAATAACATCACATTTTAAATAAAATTCAATAACACTAGGATTATCTGTTAAAAAAATAATTTCTTGTTCTCCAACTATTTTTTTATTGAATCCCATTCCTCAGATTTTTTATGATGCCCTTTTGTATAGTATAATTCAAAACTTTCCTTTTGAAAATAGGTAACAATGTACTTTCCATCGGAAATTCATTAGTTGCCTTTAATTCAAAAATTGGTAATTTCTTAACGTTTTCAGAATTATATATTATCGATTCTACACAATCATTGTTATTAAAATTAATCAATTCTCTAGTGTAAACTTTATTATCAATTGTAAGATTATCCTTCTTATCTATAATATATTTCCAAATTTTTTTAGTACCTTCTTTTTCATAAAAAAAATATCCAGTAAGTTCTGAAATGTTTCTATCGTTTTTAATTATTTTAATTGATACTGTATCGTATATCAAAGTCCACAAAGCTTTAACTATATTAAAATAGTCTAATATTTTTTGCCCTGAATATTTTAAAATCTTATCATATTCAATTAAATCTTCCTCATTTGTTATTTGTATAGGTCTAAATTTTAAATCAGATAATAAAACTTCGTCGTCAACGTTTTCCAATTTTCTTTCAAAATAAATCATTTTAAAATCACTAGAAATTGATTGTAAATTTGCAAGGTGAACTGATAATTCAGTATACATTGGGTAAAGTTCAAATTTATCAATTTTTTTATCACAATATTTTAAGAAATCTAGTAACATATATTGTTTATGTTCTAAATCGATTGGCTCTGTGAATATCCAATCTGTATCCATTTTAAAATTTGTTTTTTTATTTTTAACAATATCTTTAATCATGTTATTCTCATTATATAATAAGTTTCACCATTAAATTCAAAACTATCATAATCATTATCATAATGATTCATGTTACCATACCCATCCTCAGAAATTGAAGCCTCTATTAATTCTTCTTTGTCAATGTATTCTGACAAATCATATCCCATGTTTCCAGCAAATTCTTCGGGATTATCTCTGTAATAACTTGCAAGTTCTTCGGCCTTCTCTTCTATCGCACTATCATTATATTCGCCATCTGGAGAATCTTCAATTTCACCTATTTCAATATCTATTTCATTAATTCTATCTCCAATATTATCATACTCATCATCCCCAGGTTCCAAGTCATGAAGTTGTGATTCAAGTTCATCTTTTTCCTCTTCCAATTTTTTAATCTCATCTAATTGTTCTTGACTCAATTCTTTATCACTATCACTCAAATATGAATCAGGATTGTCTCTAACATCACTCTCATAAACTTCTAATGCATCATCATAAATCCTATCTAAATCGATATAATTTAACCAAAAGTCTCTTCGGTAACCATTAACACCATGTTCATTAAAATATTCTTCTTGATAATCCCTAATAGCATTGTCCATATCTCTTTCAGTACCAACAGTATATTCTTCTCCTTCTTTTGATGGTATTAATACTTCAAATACTGTTAACCCGTAATGCGTGTATTTACTGGGTATTAAAAAATACACATCTACACTATCTTCCAATTCTTCAATTTCAGTGTCTATTTCATCAATTTTTTCTTGTATCTCGTTGTATTCACTACTATTAACATCTTCTAATTGTTCTTGGTCATATTCTAAATTACTTCTTTTAGTCTGTAAATTACTCAATAATTCAGAATAATTTTTAGGTCTAACAATTTCATCAATATCCGATTCTAGATAATCAAACAAAACATTTGCATATAAACTTTCTTCGTCATTGTAAACTTCTAAATCCCATTCATTGTCTTCTCTTCTTGCGTTAGCTCCTGAAATTTTCTCCGCTCTAATTTTAGCCTTTCGTTTAGACTCAATTGGTGTCCCATAATCTGTCACATACCCTGTAACTTCAATACCATCTATACTAGATACTTTTGTATTTGAAATATCAAGTCTTCCCTCTATTTTTTTAATTGGACTCAATGACTTAATTGGTAATCCGCTTAGATTCAAGTTTCCTTGAACTACTATATTTTTGTTTCTGTATTTTTTTAACTTACTTAAAGCATTAACGTCATAGGATACGAATTTTAACATATCAATAAGTTCTTGTGGTTGGATAAAAATGTATTCATTTTCATCCTGTTCACTTATAATAGATTTTAAAATTTTCTTTAAATGATAATTCATTATTGTTTTTATTTATAAATATATAAATCCACTTACTATTTCCTTTTAATATCTTAGTGAAATATTTATATATAATAAAAATTAATATTCTAATATTATGGGGTGTTCATGTAAAAATAAGCAAAATCAGTCAAATCAACAACCTTTACCTCAAAAGAATACATCTTCACAAGACTCTGTTAAAAAGGTTATTGAGAAATACTACAACAAAAACAAAAAATAAAAATATTTATAAGTAATAAACCATTAAAAAAAATAGCGCTATGAAAAACGGTGGTGGTGGTTGCGGATGTGGAAAATAATCCAATAAAACCAAAAAATTAATCTAGATTACAAGGGGAAGTTATTTTCCCCTTTTTTTATATTTATTAATATGACTTTACAGACAGGTGATTACATAATTATTAGAGGTTATAACCAAGATAACTTTTTTTCTAATAAACATTTTAGAAAGTTATTAAATAAACCAACAAGAGTTTGGGATTGGGGTAATAAAGGTATATATATTGCTCATCCAGAATTGGACTTGGTTCCATTAAGTGATGATGTTGTTTATGATAAAGTCATTGATTCTGAAGATTTACCTGACCACTGGGACTATAAGAAAAAGAGTGATGAATTTTCAAAATTATCTAGTCGAGCAGACGTTACAGATGAAAAACCATTACTCAAATTTTTAAAAAAGAAAAATATAAAAGAACAAAATGAAGAAAACTTGTCAGAAAAAGATGAAAAATTTTTAAAAATTATAAAGAAATTAGAGGATGATGAAGGTATTGAATTTTTTGATAAGTTTTTTGGTGGTATCGAAAATTATTTCGAAATTTTAAGTAAAAAAGGTTTATTAAATAGGATAGACCCATTTAATCCAATATATGAAGATTACCAAAATCGATTATTTTATGCGTTTTATGAAAATGATAGTTCTTTTGTTTGGAGAATAGTTGATGAATATCTTTCAGATATTATAAAAATAGGAAGTGATTATTATTTTGACACATCTTCAGGTGAACTTTCAGGGTTTTTCAATACGTCATATCGTAATGAAATTAGTAGTGATTCAATTGAGAGTATTTTAAATGGTGAGTATGATGTGAGTTTTTGGGATGTGACTGATGATGTTTATAGAGACGTATATGATGAGTTAACTAATGAAAATAAAAAATTGGTTAATGAAAGAATTACATCTGAACTTAAAGATATGAAAACAATCGGTACCGATACTGAATTACTTGAAGAAATTGCTCAGGAACAAGGTCGTGATGATGTTGAATTAACTGATGAGGTCATCTCTCGTATACTTGGTGATGATGATACTATTGAGTACCTAATTAATAAGGAATTAGATGATATACGAAGTGATTTATATGATATCTATCACGGTTGTTATGAAGGAACATTAACTGATGAATGGTATGATAGTTTAATGTCTGAACTAGTTGGTTTTGTAATTGATGACAACAAACGAGATGAGTATTCATACAAAAAACAAGTTTGGGATAAAGAAGGTAAACAAGTATCTAAAACATTTTACGGAACAAGATACAAAGCCACAAAATGTGTATATGAAGTTGTTTCGGAATGGTTAACTGAAAACAAGGATTGTGATGGAATTCATTGTGATACAATTGAGTATTTTGGTAGTTACGGTAGATTACTAAAAGATTTAATAGATGATGGAGCTCGTGAATCATTAAGAGTACCAAGATTAGACGATTACCCTAACTCAAGTCAGGTCGATAATTGTATTAATTATTCAATAGGAGATTATTTTTAAATTACTATTTATACTGTTTTTTTTTGTTTTTAAATTTGTATATGAATAGTTTTTTAATTGATAGTAGACAGGGATTTTGTAATCTTTTTTCTGAATTTTTATGTGAGAAAATAAGTGAAAATGGGAAATTCAATACAGTTATAGGAGTATCTGATTTTGAATCTTTAATTATTTTAAAGGGTATTACCGAATCTCCAAACGTATTAACATCTCAAGAATTAGTTAATCAGTTTATTTCTAAGTATAAGTCTGAATTTAATTTTATGAATATTGAGAATATTAACACTTTAGACTTAATTTCTTATTTTGATAAAAGTAAACTTAAAGAAAAAAAAATTAAAATTAGATTTAATAAAGATTTTCAGTATGTAAATAAATCTAATTATATATCTTACGAATCATCCGTCAATTCTAAATTTCCGTTTGGGTATTCAAAATATTATTTAAAAAATTTATACCTATACTTGGAAATGATTGCATACAATATACAAAACCATTTTAATTATAATTTTATTGAATTCGAAATCGAGGAGCACAATAACGGTACGATTAATATTATTAACATTATTTCCGATTCAATATATCCATCATCAAAACTTAAATCAATCATTATGGATAATTTTGAAATGGATGTATTAGAAATTAACGAGATTATTAAATCTCATGATTTCATGAAATATTATTTAATAGACCAAAATTATAGACCATGGTTAAAAATTAAAGAAAACAGTTTTTTTCAGGTAATTTAAACTCTTTTAGAGTACCCTACGACCTGATAAAAATCTTTCTTACCTTCACAATAATCCTTAACTAATGTTAGTAGGTTTCTAAACATAAATGCTCCAGGTGTTTGTTTTTCACATTTAGAAAATAATTCAATAAAGGCTGTCAATACTTGTATCGGATAATATCCTTTATCTTCAAGCATAATGTGTTTCATCCAATACTTGGTAGGGCATTGTAACTTGTAATTGTTTCTCTCTTCTTCGTCCTTAAATGGTTCACACTCGTCATACATTTGTATCATATCCTCAACATAGGATTTAACTCTACCTTTATCGTATTGAGCTTTAGCAATTAAATCTACAATCCAATGAGTATGTGACGGTGTTCTTAATTTTTTACCTTCTTGTTTATGTTTAACAATGAAGTCCAAATCAGGACGAGCACCTCTACCTCCCTGATATATCGCTATTTTATTATTTTTATCAATTTCCCAATAAACCAAAGGGGTGTGGACCACCCCTTTTTTTCTAAATGTTAATTCTCTCATTTATAATTTTTCTTTAATAATTTTCAAACCTTCTTCTAAATCATTAAAATGTAAATCAGGTGCAAATAATTCAGATTTATTTGGTTCCTCCATATTAATAATCATAAATGCTGGAACAAAATCATTAGTTACACTAACAAATAACTCATACTCATCAGAATGTTTTTCAACATCTCTATTCGTAAATTTTATTTTTTCATTTTTTAACATTTTTTTAAAGTCATCACAATGAGGACAACCTTTCATTGTATATACCACTAACTTATTCATGATAAACTTTCAGATAAAATATTTTTTATCTCACTTTTTGGTTTAAATCCAACCATTGTTGATATTGGTTGACCCTCTTTGAATATTTTTACGGTGGGTACAGACCTAATCCCTAAGGATTTTGAAAACTCAACGTCATCCTCAACGTTTATCTTATATACTGGAACCTCTGTGTCAATGTCATTAAGTTCTTCAATAAGTCTGCCACATGGAATACACCAAGTTGCGTAAAAATCAACCATCATGGTCTCTTTATTTTGAATTTTTTCTTTTAATTCTTCAGGTGATACTTCAATCATTTTTTAAATTTTGTATTAACATTTTTATTTCAGCAATATCATTTGGTGAATAATATATTCTTAATTTATAACTACTTTCCATAATAGTAGATGACAAATAAATATAAAATTTTTTTTGTACTGAACAAATATAGTCAGTAATAAACTCTTTATCGTTTTGATACGTAGATATTATTAAAACAGATTCTGTATTTTTTTTACTTGATAGTTCCTTTGGGGTTAGTTTATGTGAGTCTTCGTAATTGATTACAGATAATAATCCAAATTTATCAAAAAAATCTTTTTCTTTAGTAAAATATTTTTCTTTTATATCCATTTTAAAAATTTAATAAATCAAACTGATTTGGTTTAATGTGACCACTGTCATAGGTTTCTTCTATTACTTCATTAAATGTAACATTTACTTTATTTTTACCTAAATAATTAACATAAAAAAATTCAGGTAATTCAAATTTTGATGTCGAAAATCTTTCTTCTAATATTGTGATTGGTAATATCCAATCTTCCGTATACATTTCATTGAATTTTGCTCTAGTTTGAGCGTTTTTCCAAAAAATTTTACCGTTATTATTTTTTTTAGGTATCATTTGTATTGTTAACCTATCATTACTTTCGTTTCTTAGAGAAACTATTACAGAATCAACTCTTGAATTATAAGTTTTAACACAGTTTGATTGATGTGAACTTTCCTCTGTATATTGTTCATACTCTTCAAGAAGAATTGGCCAATATGTTTGGTTATTTATAACAATTTCTTCTTGGATATAATCTTTGAATTTATTATCATAATTTCTCACATAATATCCTTTAGAATAAAACTCACTCTTTTCGCTATACTCAATATGTTCCGACTTAAATGAATTTAGGTCAAAAGATTTCCATTTTATTTTTTCGTATTTTAGTATTTTTTTATAAAAAACCATGTGGTCATTAAATGACCATTGATTAATACCTACGTTATTGTCAATTATTAAAACACATTTAAAAAAGTTTTCTTTTTCTTTCTTTGAAAGGAGGTCTATAAAATTTTTATCTAAAAATATATTATTCTTAATAATATTTTCATAAAATAAAATTAAATCAATCTCTGATTTCTGTGATAAATAAGTATGCCCAAAAATATCAATTATTTGTTTAATTAATTTTAAATTAATTTCTTTTAGATTATGTAGAATTTTTTTCATTTTATCCCCATGAATCCCGTACATATCCATATAAGATTCAACCATTTTATTTTTGTTGTTCTTATATATTTTTTTAGTCGGTCTAGGTATACAGTATTTAAATGCATAGAAATTATTTGGTTTTTTAATTCCTTTATCATCTAATAATTTACCAAATAAATCATTAATAAATGTTTTATTATTAAACTCATTTTCAATACCGACTTTACTCAGGAAAGTTTGAAATATCTCATCAACTTTGGACTTATCAAACTCTAATATTGGTTGGGGCGTATTTTGGTTTACTCTAGCAAAACTATAGTAGACATGATTAAAAAAATTATCAAAAAAGAAATTACATTTAATAGATGATGTCCTTTTTCTTTTTAAATGATAGTTAAACATACTACCATTATAAAAATTTTTTGTTTTTTTATTGTAGGTTAAAAACTTCATATTTGTATTAGTTTTAAAAAACCTACTTCCGACCCTTCTATTTTTAGTGAAAAAATAAGCTCTTATAGAGACGATATCATCATTCTCATCTAAACATAATGTATGTCTGATTATATTCACTGAACATAATAAATTACCATAGTCTTTTATTTTTTCTTCGGTACAAGTATAATTTCCTTTGAATTTCCATTCATTTTTTACACCAGTTACCATATTGTATCCAAACAGTGAATTATCCTCAGGTTTTACGTCACAATAATCATGATATTCAGTAATGAATACTCTTTCATTTTTAATTTTTAACAAATTAATCATAAAAAAAATATAATAAAATTAAACTAATTTAAAAATAACTTACCGTACTTTGTTTCAAGAAAAGGAATTTTGACTTTATTCAAATCATAATTTTTAATTTTATTTTGATTATGTAAACTAACCAAAATATCAATTATTTGTTTTTGTGTTAAAGTGATTTCATCACCATTTTCATGATTTGAATATACCTGTGTTCTAACTTTCTCATAAAATTTACTTTTGTCCATATGTTGCCCAATAAGTGCAATCAAGTCATTTGGATTCTTATCAAAGAATCCTATGAAGTTTGATAGATAAATTTCACAGTCAACATTTGTTTTCATAGCACCTTAATTTAAGTTGCTAATTTATGAAAAATTACGCAGTATACCAAAATCCGCCACCTAAATCTTCATATTTTTCAGTGATTCCTTCAGGTATTTTGATATCAGGGTTACTACCTCTAAGATTTATAAAAGTCATATTATCTAAATTAACGATACTATTAGGTAATTCTTTTAATTCTTTATTATCAGGTAGTGATAAAAAGTCTAATTTTGTAAGTTGTCCAATTTCTTCAGGTAATGTTCTTACAATATTTTGTAACATTAATGTTGTTAAATTTTTAAATTTACCAATACTAGATGGTACATCTAAAGCAACGTTATCTCTGGATTTATTTTCAATTACTAAACTTTCTAAACTTTCAGGGAATGAGTTGAATAATTCCTCGAATCCGTATAATGCAACAAATTTACCTGATGCACTATCAGGATAGGTGATTACCGCCTTATTCTCATTAGACTTCATAAGTCCCTTTGCGAATTCAGGTTTAAAATACTCCTTAACTTCAGATAGTTTACCATTTAACATTCCAACTAAATCAATTTGTCGGTCATGTCTGTCCATAAATTGAGCATCAGGGAATTGGAATTGGTATCTTTCAACTGGTAATCCAGATACTTTACCCACATCAGAAGATTCATTAGGTAATATTACATATAATGGGCCTCTACTCAAATAATTTTTCCAATAGGACATACCAGGTGAAGATGTACACCATCTAGATTCACCTTTATCATATTCATGAGAACCTCCATAAAAACAAGCAGCATCTTTTTGTAGTTCACCAGTACCTTCAATTTTAATTACAGTCCAATTAGGGCCTCTAAAGGCAACTTTACCACCTGGATGTTCATAAGTCTTTTTAGCAGTCTCTTTTTCAGATTTTGTAGCCTTAGTTTTTTCCAATGAAAAGTCTTTTACCAAGTCAAATAGTTCACTTGGTGATAACTTCATAATATCTCTTTTATCCGCAGATAATTGGTTTTTAAATCTCTCAAACTTTTTAAGGTCATTAGTAGTTTTATATAAGTCTTCTAAAAATAAATCTTTATAGTTTTTAACCGCAATTCCATAAGCTCTCTCATCTGAAGGGTCAGCATCTATAGAACTTGCAGATGGTTTCATAAAGTTTTTAATTAACCAATTAGTATATTTACCAACTTTACCTTTCTCCATATCTTCAGGAGTTGCGGTGTCAAAATCAAATCCTTGTGGAAATTTTGAATCTGGGTCAGCAGCAATTATCTTTTTAAGAATATCAAAAGGTAGTTTCTTTGGGTCAGATTTTTTACCTTTTTCTTCTTTTTTAGGGACTAAATTATCGTACAATATTTTAAATCTTGAATTCTCAAGAATTACTGATTTTAATAAGGTGGTAAATTTCATTTTAAAAATATTTTTTTATATAAATATATCAATAATTCATTATTAATAGTTCTTCTCCCATATTTTGTGATTTACCTTTTTTTGCTGCCGCGGCTTTAGCAAATTCTTTTTTCTCCCATCTATATTTATCTTCGGGAAACCACTCGTGTAAAAGTACAAAATCATAATAAGATAACGAAAACTTTCCTTCAATATTTTTTAAACAATTTGCAAGTCTTTCGTGGTCATCTCTGTCAAAATCGTGATTAGAATAATAATTTTCAGTTTTCCAATACGGTGGGTCAAGATAAAAATAAGTTGTTGGGCTATCAAATTCTTTAATCACATCTTCAAAATCCCCAATTCTAAAATGAGATATTCTGTTAAAATGTTCTACCCATTCAGGTTTAGATAATTTGTCTCTAAATGTAAGGTATTTTGATTTATACTTACCCTTCAAATCAATAAAGGAACTAGTTTCAGGTTTGGACCCGCTGAATACTTGTGTTAAGACATATGCGTATTTTGCGGCGACATCATAATCAGGATAGTTTATAGTAAACCCATCCCCAAATATTTCTTTTTGGAATGTGTTAAACTGTTCTCGGTAGATTGGAGGTGTCTCCTCAACTCCTTGTTGTTGGCAAGGAATTCTATTAACCGCAGACAGTAGAACGCCAGGGTTCTGAAGACACATAAATAAATTATAATTTAAAGGATTAAAGTCGTTATAAACAACTCTTTTAAGATTTGGATATTGTTTTAAATCCATATTAAAGAAACACCAAAACATTCCTCCGAATGTCTCTACATATGTTTCCATGTCTTTTGGGTAATACGGTACTATCCATTTACCAATTTTACTTTTACCGCCTATATATGAGAGCATACTTTTTTTATAAAAAAATAATCCTAATCTTGGTAGATGTCAACCTTCTTAGATTTCTTACGTGAGTAAACTTTACCTGATGGTACTGTTTTTGTAATCATGTTACGTCTTACTATTTGAGCAACATGTCGTATGTTAAGTGGTAATGTTTCCTGTTTCATTTAGCAAAGATACTGTACTTTTTTTTAAAAAAAGTTTTTTTATTTAAATATTTTGATATATATTTGTAATCGAAATTATATGAAGGGTTGAACCGAGATATTCCCTTACAAGAACTCGGCGGAACTGAACCACGATGATGTTCAGGGGCGGAAGCCTCAACTTAATTAAGTGAAAAAGATTAAACCCTCGTTGTCAGAATACATCGGGGGTTTTTCTTTATATGAAAATTTGTAATTGATTTCTACCAATATTAAAATCTTCTTTGTTCATTACAGTAACAACTGTTAATGTCCAATCAAATGGTGAGTTTTCTTGTGGGTTAATTACAATATTTAAAAAAGGAAATTCTTTAGATGATACTATAAATCTAACTCCGTCAATTATTTCACCCATAACAATATATTGGGTTATGTTAGTTTTTGCCTTTTTACATAACTCTAATATATGATAATCGGTAATTCTTTCTCCTCCGTCTTCTTTCTCGTGTCTTTTTTTTCTGAAAATTCCGTGTTTACTACTTGGTGTATGTTGTAATACATAATTTATATATACAGTATCTTGTAGTTCACCAATTTTTTTTTCAGTTATTAAAGAACTTAAAGAATATATTAATTTCATAATTATAAATATTATTCTATTAAACTTTACACCTAATAATTTATTTAGTAATTTTTTTATATGGAAAACAAACAAGAAAAAAAGAAATGTAGTAAATGTGAAAACGCTAAAAAATCAGTACTACCTTATGTGATAGTTTCTGTAATATTTTTTGGTTTTGGTGTGTACGGAATAATTGATGTGATTATGAAAATTATTGGTTTATTTTCCCATTAATTTTTTAATTATCTCATCTTTTGTAAACACATTTTGATTAACTATAATACGTCTCTTCTTAACCTCTTCTTTAGGTTTAGGCGATTCTTTTATAGTTTCTTTTTTTGGTTCCTCTTTTTGTTCGACAACCTGAACTTTCATTCTAGGTTTTTCTTCTTCTTGTTCAGCAATTTGAACTGTTACTTTCTTATTTGTAACCACTGAGAAATCAGAAGACCAAGGTTCAAAATAAACATCATCAGCAATAACTTCTAATCTCATGTTACCCTTAGAACCTTCATTTAAAAATGATTTTGTTTTAGGTACAATAACTTCACATTCACCATTACTCTGAATACTTCCTTTAAACATATAAATTAAATCTTCAGATTCTATAACTAATCTAACTTGTGATTTAGATAATGAAGTACCCTCAACTTCAATATTACAATTGAATTTATTTGACTTATCAGTGTATAATTTATATCCCATAATCAATTATAAATATCTATTAATCTATTATTTTCACATTTACATTAATCATTCTTTGTTCTTTTAGAGAAATTTCAACATCTTTTAATTTTATTTTAACTTTTGTATTTTTAGTTCTATTAACACGTTTTTCAAATTCTATTTCATCAACATTTAATCTAACAAACAAATTTATTAAAATTTCTTTTTCGTCTTCAGGTAACGCATCTAGTCTTTTTCTTATTTGATAGGACGATATGGACCCTCCTCCTCCGACTATTTTTTCAATGACGCATCCTTCCACCCAAGTGAAAGGGGTATCAATCCATGCAAAGGGTGTCTCATCCCAAGCGTAACAAATGGTAGCCATACTATTTATAAATAACCAAAAAATTGTAAAATTAAAGCATGGCCGATATTAAAGACCAATTAATTAAGGATAGTTATAATTACGTACTTCAATCTGACCTTTCAACAGGTGTTGTTTATCGTATAGGTGGTTCAATTCCTGTTAATCCAATTTTTTCTTCAGGTTTAACAGTTTATAGCGGTTTTACCTATTCTAATGGAACTGAACAAAATGGATATGCTTTATTAACCGATGGTACAGGTTATGCTTATTGGGGTCCTGTTTCAGGGTCTTCGAGTGGAGGTCTACAATATTATATATCTGCATCAACACCTACAGGAATTATTATAAGTGGGGATAGGTGGTTCAATACAAATACAGGTGTTGAATTGGTTTGGATTGATGATGGTGATTCACAACAATGGGTTCAGCCGTTCTCGGTACCAGGTCCTTTATCACCTGATGCGGGATATTATACAACAACAGGAATTACTACAGGACAATCTTTAACTTGGGATAAAACATATTGGGGTATAAGTGGTAATAGTAATGTTGATTTGGTATTACCATCGGTAGTAGGTAAAGAGGGTTATTATTTAATAATAAAAGATGAAGCAGGGATTTGTGGTACTTATAGAATAAGATTAACACCTTCATCAGGAACAATTGACAACAATAATTACGTTGATATGAACATAAACTATATGTCTTTAACCTGTATGGTTAGGGGCGGAAATTGGTATTTAATATGAGTTTTATATATAATAATGCGGTAAAATATTCTGATAGTCCAAATCTTGACGCTTTTGGTAGATTGAGGACTGCTGCGGTACAAAATCTATTGGACATTAAGCATGTTTACGACAAAAACCCATTACAAGTTAATGAAGTAACCGCAGGAACTGCGACATCAGTTTTTAATAAGGAGTATGCGAGAGTTAGAATGTCAACATCTTCAAATAATGATTTGGTAATTAGACAAACAAAAACACACCCAATATACCAACCTGGTAAGAGTCAGTTATTTGAGGGAAGTTTTTCAAATTTTCAGTTAGAAACAAATGTAATAAAAAGAGTGGGATGTTTTACTACAACAACCGCATCAACTTATAATTCAGTTTTTGACGGGTTCTTCTTGGAAAGTAACGGAACATCAAATACGATAAGTTTTCAAATTTGGAGGTCAGGTACAACAATATTTAGTGCGTCAACAACAACTTGGGAAACAAATGAATTTGACCCAACAAATCTTATATGGTCAAACACTCAGTTAATGACTGTTGATTACCAATGGTTAGGAGTTGGTAGGTTGAGATTTGGACTTGCTTTATCTGGACAAACATTTTATTTTACTGAACATAATTGTTCTAATAATGAAAGTTTAGTTTATATGAGTTCACCAAACCAACCTATAAGATATGAGATAAGACAAGTTGGGTCGGGTTCGGGTAGTTTTGATATGATATGTAGTCAAGTTTCTACTGAAGGTGCATTAAATGGTTTATATAGTACCGTTGGGGTTATACATTCATCAACTGCAACCTTATCGACTTCAGGTACAAAATATCCATATATTGGGTATAGATTAAAACAATCCTATAAATCTGTTACATCACAATATAGTAGTTTAAGTTTATTAAATACATCAAATGATAACTATTTAATGACCATTGAGTTTAACCCAACCTTGTCAGCGACACCAACTTGGACTGATATTCCTAACTCACCATTCCAATATTCATTAGGTGTTGGGGCTACCACAATAACAAGTAGTGGACACATTATGTCTTCATTAATTGGGGAGGCTGGAACATCAGCATTAACAACAATAAAAGTGGATGATAACCAAATAAGAGTAGGTTCTAATGTGAATGGTACTTTAGATGAAATGTGGGTTTGTATTACCCCATTGGGGGCTAATGCAACTTTCTTAGGAACTGCTGAAATATTATATTATTTATAACGAAAAGATATGCCAATTAATTTTCCAAATAGTCCGTCACCAAATCAACAATATACTTACGATAATAAAACGTGGGAATGGAATGGTATATATTGGGAGGTATATTCCGCACTTACGAGTTACATAACAAGTGCTTACACTGTTGGTAACGGTGTCTCAGATATATCTGGTGTTACAGGTGGAAACATTGCTCTGAAAAGTTTTAGTGGTGTTAATATTACTATTATAGATGGAAGTGATAAACTTACCTTTAGTGGAACACCTTCGTTTAGTATTTCAGGTTCAAACAATCAGGTATTAACATCTAATGGGTCTGGTGGAACAGTTGCAGAATCTTTATTGACTTTTGATGGTACAGTGTCGTCTCCGACTTTGGATGTTAATAGTGTTTGTATTGGTAGGGGCAATGGAAATGACTCTAGTAATATTTCGATAGGTAATGTTGCATTTAAATTACCTGTATCTTTACTAGATAATAATGTCTCTATAGGTAAAAGTACTTTAAAAAATTTATCTACTGGTTCTAATAATATAGGAATAGGAACTTCTTCTTTAGAGGGTTGTTGTATTTCTGCAAATTTTTGTGATAATATCGCAATAGGTAGGAATAGTCAAAAAAGAAGAAGTGGGGGAGTTAATAACATTTCTTTGGGTAATGATTCTCAATATTACTCAGCTAGTGGTAGTAATAATATTTCGTTAGGGGCTAGTACTCTAATTGATAATAAAGCGGATAATAACATATCATTAGGTGTTAATTCTCAACGCTCTAATATCAATGGTACTAAAAATATATCAATAGGTACAAACTCCATGAGAACTAGTTGTGATGGTGATTCAAACATTGCAATAGGTTACGATTCTTTAAGACTAAATTTAAATAAATCAGACTTCAATATCGCAATAGGTCAATCATCTATGTACTACAATTTAAGTCAGTATAACGATTTTAATATTTCAATAGGAAGATGCGCATTATTATGTAACAGGAATGGTTCAGGTAATATTGCAATTGGTAGGAGAGCTTTGGCTGGTAGTACTAGTTATGGAAATAGAGGGTCGTATAACATAGCAATGGGTAGAGGTTCAATGTATTTAAATGACTGTGGAAGTTTTAATATTGCAATAGGTAGAAGTTCATTGTATTCAAATAATAATGGAAGTAAAAATGTTTCAGTAGGATTTAGGTCAACCGTAAATAGTACAAGAGCTAGTTATCTAATTTCGATTGGTTATAAGTCATTATATTATAATACATCAGGAGCCAATAATATTTCAATAGGTTATAAATCATTATATTATAATACTACAGGTTCGAACAATATTGCTATAGGTTGTAATACAAACTCTTATAATTATCGCTCGTCAATTATTATTGGTCATAACGCATTTGCAACCGCAAATAACCAATTAGTGGTTGGAAGCTCGTCATTTCCCGCAGGAACAATAACTTATGAATCTTGTAAATCTTATAGAACTTGGGAAATTATAATTAATGGTAATTCATATAAAGTTTTATTAGCTTAACTTTGACATTTATAACTTTATAGGTTAAAATTAACCCATGAAGAAAATATTTTTTAATGCCTCTTTACCTAGAGCGGGCTCGACATTAATTCAAAATATATTAATGCAAAATCCTGACATATATTCTACACCAACATCAGGTGTTATAGAATTAATTTTACAAGCCAGAACAATATATTCAACAGGAGACGCATTTAAAGCTCAAAATCCTGATGAAATGAAAGAGGGATTAAGAAGTTTTTGTGAAAAAGGTTTAAATGGTTTTTTTGATGGTATTACTGAAAGACCTTATGTTATTGATAAGAGTAGAGCTTGGATTGGTAACTACCATTTCTTAAAATGGTTTTACGGTACTCCAAAAATTATCTGTATGGTTAGAGACCTTAGGTCTATTTTTTCTTCAATGGAAAAAAACTATAGAAAGAACTCACATAAGGACCCTCTTTTAGTAAATGTTTCTGAGCTGAAAAATATGACAACTAATTCAAGAATTGACCACTTTTCGATATCTCCGCCAATTGGTCCATCTTTAGAATGGTTATATGAATCAATTCACCAAGGATACGATAAAGATATTTTATTTATCCGATTTGAAGATTTAACTTCAAATCCTGAATTAGAACTAAAACGAATTTATAATTATTTAGAAATACCTCCATATCAACATGATTTTGAGAGAATAGAACAATTAACTCATGAAAATGATGTAATCCATGGTATTTTTGGTGACCATACCATTAAAAATACTCTTTCTCCTCAAAAAGAAGATTATAATGAGATATTAGGTATTGAAAATTGTAATAGATTATATAATCATTATAATTGGTTTTTTAATAAATTTAACTATAAATAAAATAATATGGATAACGAAAAAGAAAGAGTTCCAAATGTTGCAAGGTCAATTAATTCAGCATTTGACTCAGTGAACCTAATAAATGGTATAATCGATGGGTCTAAACTTATTAATGACGATATTGACACAAAAAAAAATACTGTAGAAAGAAACTATAAACATTTAGAATTGATGAAAAATAAAGATTGGTTTATGTCAGGATTAACTCAAAACCAACTACAGGATATTAACGATTCAATTCAATCGGGTAAAAACTACATATCACAATGATTTATTGGTTTACAGGTCAACCTGGTGCAGGAAAAACAACATTAGCAAACGCTTTAATTGAGAAGTGTTCAGATAATTGTATTAATGTTGATGGAGATGGTTTGAGAGAACTATTTCAAAACTTTGATTATTCTTCAGAAGGTAGAATTAAAAATATCCAATCTGTATTAGATTTAGCTAGATTTTTAGACCACAAGGGATTTACTGTTGTTATTTCTGTTGTTGCTCCTTATAAAAAAATGAGAAACTCATTAAAGGAAACTAATGAAGTTTGTGAAATATATGTTCACACAAGTGAAATCAGGGGTAGAGAACATAATTTTGTTAAGGAATATGAACAACCAACTGAAGACTTTATTAATATCGATACAACAAATAAAACTATAGACGAATGTCTTAATTTAATACCTTTTAATAGAAAATGAGTAATTGGGATAAAAAACTTCACGTTCAATCCTCTTTAAAATCAAAAGATGGTCAATTTGCAATGTTTGTTGGTAGGTGGCAACCTCTACATAAAGGACACCAGGAGCTATTTAAACAAGCTATGGATGAAGGTAAGAATGTTCTAATTTGTATTAGAGATATTGAGCCAGATGAAAAAAATCCATTTACCGCACAAGAAGTTAAAAGTAATATTGAGTTACACTATTCAGAATTGAGTGATAGGGTTAAAGTGATGGTTATACCTGATATATGTTCAATAGAATTTGGTAGAGGTGTTGGATATGATATTATTGAAAGAATCCCTCCACAAGAAATACACGACATTTCTGCAACTAAAATAAGGGAACAAATGAGGCTTGAAGGTAAATTATGAAGAATATAAAAACTTTTCAAATAAGATACAATACTAACTCAACAAATGAATGTGAGAGATGGAGACTAATTGAAAACGGTAATGAAATTTTAGTTTCCGATATAATTGTTGATGGTCATACTTATACAACTAAGGATTGGGTTCCCGAATTAAATGAATTTAAGTGGCATATTAGCTGTAAAGGAGTATGTGAATTAAAAAATACTGTAGCCTATATAACTACAATTAAAGAAGAATCGGTACTTACAAGACACATTTTAAAAACAATTTCTTATCGTATATTAGGTACTTTAATAACAGTTGGTTCAGCTTTTTCTTTAGGTATTTCATTAGAACTATCATCTCTAATTGGTATTGGTGAATTGTTATTTAAACCTATAGTTTACTTTATTCATGAGCGTGTTTGGTATAAATTTATAAGAATTGGGACAAAAAAATAATGGAAAAATATATAGTTTGGCACATACAGGGTGGTTTAGGAAAAAATATTGCGGCAACTTCATTACTATCTTCACTTAAAGAAAAATATTCAGATAGAAAAATAGTAGTCGTTGCATCATATCCTGAAGTATTTTTAAATAATGATTCGATATATAGAGTTTATAAATTAGGTAACACTCAATATTTTTATGATGATTATATAAAAGATAAGGACACCATAATTTTCAGACATGAACCATATTATCAATCAAATCATATTCATAAAAAATCCCATCTAATTGAAAATTGGGCTGATTTGTTAGGTATTGATTATAAAAATCAAACTCCAGTACTTAACTTAAATTTACCACAAAAAAGGTCATCTAATAAATGGTACAGAGAAAAACCTATTTTAGTTATACAAACTAATGGAGGTGCCTTTAATTCAAAACAACCATATTCATGGACTAGAGATATTCCTTTTGACGTATCTCAGTCTTTGGTTAAAAAATTTGAAAGGACTCACCATATAATTCAAATTTGTAAACCATCTTCTAGACAACTCAGTGGTGTTGAGGTTGTTAATGATGAGTTATCATCTAATGATTTATTCTCAATTCTTTTAGTGTCAGATAAAAGAATCCTAATTGATTCATGTTTACAACATGCATCGTCAGCTCTTGGTCTAAAGTCTAACGTAATTTGGATTGGTACTTCACCCAAAAATTTTGGTTACGATTTACACAATAACATTGTTGCTAATTTACCTTCAGACACAGTAAAATTGATAGATTCATATTTATTTGACTACTCATTTGAGGGAATAAACCACGAGTGTCCTTATATGTCAATTTCCGAAATGTTTGATGTTGATAAGTTAGTTAGTTCAATAATCTAACTTATTTTTTCTATGTCTAACATACATTCTAACATATAAATCACCATTTTCATTTTGGTAACCCTTACCTTTTACTTTAAGTGGTTTACTTGTGTCTATGTCGTCAGGTAATGTTAAATTTAAATCACCTGATGGATGTGGAATTTGGATTTTTTCTTTAGTAAAATCATCTAATGACATAAATTTATTATAAACTAAGTCGGAACCTGATTTTTCAAATCCCGCTTGTGGTATAATATTAATTTTAAATATAACATCACCAAACATACCGTTAGAGTAATCACCCATTCCCCCAGCCTTTATTAACTGCCCGTCAGATATTCCTTTTGGGAGATTAACTGAGACTGATTTTGTTTCGTCGATTCTTCCCTCTCCTAAACATGATTGACAAACATTAGTTAGACTATAACCTTTACCATTACACTCATTACAATGAGTTTGTATAATGTTAGAGAAAAACGCATTACCAACTCTTTGTGTAATAAATCCGCTACCATTACATTTTTTACAAGTATTTCTAGTTCCTCCTTGTCCATTACAAGGTTGACAATTATTTTTCCTGTTAAAAAATATATTTATTTCTTTACCTAAATAAGAATCTACGGCACCTACTTGTACATTTATAATCTTATCAGGAGCCCTTTTAACTTGTTGTCCTCCAAAACCTCCAAAAAAATCTCCAAATATATCACCGAAAGGATTATTACCAAATGGGTTCTTTCTTTGGTTATCATACTGGACTTTTTTATTATCGTCACCCAAAGTAGTATACGCCTCATTTATCTTTTTAAAAGTTTCCTCGTTACCTCCCTTATCAGGATGATGTTCTTTTGACTTTTGTCTGTAAGCCTTTTTAATTTCATCTTGTGTAGCGGTTTCCGCGACTCCTAAAATATCATAATAGTTTTCCAACTCTATATCTTTTTAAAAATTTTATTAAAATTAAAATTATGAAAGAATCAAATTTCTATGTAATAATATTCAAAAATAATAAAAAAAGAAAGGTTCTTAAAACTTTCATAACTGAAAATAATGCAAATGAATTTTTTAATAAAAAAATAAAAGAATCTGAAAACGTAAAATTTAACATCCAATATGAAAATGGAATTAAATGTCAGTATAAAATAGGTTTAGTATCTAGTAACTGGAAACAAGACCAAATACATTATACTGATGAAATTGGTAGAAATATTATTATAAACCCTAAATTAGATTCTAACTTATATCTTAATAAGATTTCAATATATAATAAAGAAGAAAAGATTTTTGACGTAAAAAAAAATAAGAGGATATCTTTTGATGATTTATTAAAATCTTACTTAAATGAAAATAAAATATATATGATATCAAAACTTAATAATAAGTTTGTTATACAATTTGATGATGTGTACACTCTTTTCTCGTTGAAAAATGAATACGACTGTGATAGACTTTTAGATTTACTACCAAAATATTCAGATAAGAAAAATTTTATAATAGTTAAAGATTTTTCAAGTCCTCAAAAAAAATATCTGTATCAGATTTTAGAAAATTATGGGTATAATAAAGATTTCTTATATAGAAATACTACGACTCATCTAAAATAAAAATAAAATCGGTACCTGATATATCTACTTTAAATTGTTTTTTTTCTGTGTCCACTTTATCTTCAAATTTTAAATACATATTTCTGAAATCTTCTAAATTCAACTCAAAGATAATACTAACCTTACCATTACACAAATCTTGTGCTGCGTCGGTTAATAATGCTAATTTACTTAGAAATTCAGTGCTTTTTTTATTCTCTGCCATAATGTTAATTTGACTTGTCTTGGGATTACGTCTTCCTTACTTAATCCTTTAATTTGTTGTACAATTTTTTTCTTTTCAGCTTCTAATTCAATACTATCATTCTTCTTGGCTTTCTCTAACCAATTCATCATTTTTTGATTTTCCATTTGTATTTAAATTAATTTCTAAAGTTGGTTTTATATCAAATTTAAGAGACTTTAAATTATCTAAGGTTTGTTTTTCAAAAATTGTTCTTAGTTCATCTATCTTAGATTGTAGTAACCTATCTTTCATTTCTCTTTCCAAATTGTAATTAATAATACCTAAAATATTACTATGTACTAATGTTAAATTTTCATCTGTAATTTCAGAAACAAATGATAACATCATTTTATCAGTTTCAATTTGTCCATGATTTACAAATCTATCCTCAGTAATAAATTTTTTTAATATCTTCCATGTATTTGGAAAATGCATATCAAAGACTAAATAATCTTCCATTTTTCTTATTTGATGAAGATAGTTAGAAATTGGTGAAAGTTCTTTATATAAACCCATTAATTTTGTAGTATAAATGTTATAATGTATGATAATGATATCCAGAAAAATAAGAGCTCTATTTTTCCCATACTAAATCTTTCAGGTTTTAATAAAGCTCTTATAAATCTTAAAAAAACGTTCAACACATTAAAGATGTTTAGAACGAATAAGAAAATAAATATAGTTGTTATATTAAGCATCTTTCTTAGATTCGTTCAAAATTTCAACTCTAAGTGTCTGTAACAAAGATTTCAATTCTTGAGCAGTCTTACGAGCTCTTGTACCTGCACTTTTGTTACCCTTATAAAACTTACCAGCGTCAACTGAAATTGTTTCTGTAAGTTCTTTAATTTTTTCAATTGTTTCCATTTGTGTTTAAAAAAAATTGTTTATTATAATATTAAAAATAATTTCTATTTTAATCAATGTAAATTATTATTCATTAAATTTTTATCTAAACTTTTATATACTGTTTTTAATAAGTCCAAATCAGACATTGTATACATTGAGTCAAGATTAAATATTTCGTTGAAGAATCTGTCTAAGGAATACTTTACCTCATTTATTTTTTGTTTATAGAATGTGTCGACAATAAACCCTTTGAAGAATTCGAGATGCTCTCCGTCCTCTTCAAAATAAATTTCTTCTTTTTTAAAATTACTTATTACTTTTTGCCAACACCAAATAAAATGTTTAAGATTGTCCTCATCACTAAAATATATGTTGGTGCTTTTATCAACATTATTTCCAAGATATGTTGTATAAATTAAATGTATTAAAGAATTAACAAAATCATGAAATAATTCGAACTTAACATAACATATATTATTTCGTTCAATCCAAATTTGAACATCTTCCTTATCAACAGGTTTAGATATGTATGTAAAAAAATTCTCCATATGTATTATTCATATGGAGAATTATAACTATAAAAATTAATATGTAAATTATTGTGTTTTTTTATTGTAAGTTAAAAGATGTTTCATTTTAACCATTTCTTCGTTTAAGATATTTTCAGTTTCTTCATTTTCAGATTCTTTCAATTTTTTAAACATATTTTTTAACTTACCGTCTTTTTTTGAATCTCCAGCGTTGTCTACTGGTTGGGTAACTCTATTATAACTTTGGTCTAACTCTTTTTGATACCAATTTTCTTTTCTCTTTTTGTTTATCTTTTTACCAAATCCAGTATCGACAGCATTTGCGTATTTTGGAGAATTACCTGTTAGTTCAGAACCTTCAATATTTTTTGTAACCCACTCGTCATTGTAATCAATTTCATCTGTTTTCAAATTTTCCATACCTGGAGCATATGCAAAATTGGTGATATACTCTTCAACGGCATCTGAGGCTTGGTATGCCTTTTTAGACATTTCTCCTAATTCACCATTACCTTTTGGGAAAGTTTTAGGATTCATGTCAAATTTGGATTTAGACCCAGGTTTAACGTATTCCTCCATTTTTTTAGCAACATCATTTATTGCTTTTTCATTAATATCCTCGTCTTTTTTATGTACTCTATCGTACTCAACAGTTCCCTTAGCTTTACCAGTACCTCTTATATTAGACTTAATTTTTTCTTCTAAAACAATATCCTCAATCATATCCACCATTTCATTTTCAGATAAATTAATTAATTCACCATCAATTTCCACTTGGTAGACAATTGATTCTTTTTGTACTTTAAACTCTTTACCTCCAACTTCAAAAGTATCTTTTCCCATTTCTTTTGCCTTTGCAAGTGCTCCTGTAAAAGCATTTCCTTCTTCCATTTCTTCCTCATCAACAACCGCTTTACCCTTTCCTTTCCATCCTTGTTTAGCTCTTTTAGCAAAATAAAGTTCACTCATTTTTTCTTTCATTGAGGTTGGGACTTTTTTACCTTCTTCTTTATACTTTTCAGTTTTAGATTTTAATTTTTTAATTTCTGAGTTAATTTCAGAAATACTCATGTCAGAATATTCTCCAGTTTTTTCAACCTCAACATCACCTTTCCACTTTTCATTCATTTCAGTTTCGGCAACATAGTCAAACTCATTATATTTTAACTTATTTTTTATTTTCTCAGTAATTTCACTAGCCTTTTTAGTTAAAGACTCAGATAAAATTTTATTTACTAAATTATTAATTTTTCTCATTTTTAATTTTTTTATATAAATAGTTATTTTTTTATCTTTTTCATTATTTCTTTAGTAAAAAACTCAATTATCAATTCCTCACTAATATTATATTTTTCAGAAAGTTTTTTAGCACTTCTTTTAACTTTTTTACTTTTACTCAGGTTTAGTGCGTTAATATCTCCCTGATTACAATATGGAAAATTCTTACATTTCTTTTTTACTTGTACAAATGAACCTCCAGGATATGTTGTTTTAGCTCTTCCTCTCCAATCTTTAGGACTCATTGATTTGGCCCCGAACGCAGGTCCTGAATATTGTCCTGACGATGCTGAAGTTGTTGCTTCTTTAGCCTCAACTTTTTTTAACTTATCATAGTAATTAGGGTCTTCAAACAAATGGTCCATAGCAATCTCTTTAGCCTTTTCTTTATCTTTAGTATGTTCCATCTCTACTTTAATACCTTCTTTAAATTGTAACTTTAATTTTTTATACATACTCATAATCTTCTCATTAGATGTTGAGTCCTTTGAGTCGTCGTAAGCATGTTTTATTGCAATATCTTTTAAAGTTTTATTGTCGGCTAAACCACCTTTTAATTTTTCTTCATTCATTTTAGTAAATAAGGGTCCTGAATAGGCACCTGCAGATGATGCCCCCATCGCTTCTTTGTTTTCACTTTTTTTCTTTTTTCCTTGGCAGTGAGCTCTTTGACTAAACCCCTTTGGGTTTTTACAGTTTATTGAGTTCTTATACTTTTCGGACCATTTTTCTTTAAGTTGACTTTTATAATCCGCAATCTCAATAGCACTATCAGTGCCAGTCGTTCTAGAATCTTTACTGTATTCTTGTTGTATTTTTTTTAAAAGTTGAGTTTTTAAATCCATATTATTTAAGCATTTTTTAATCGTGGTTCCCAGTAACTTCTTTGTGTCCACATGAATTGATAGAATTCTCTAAATATTTTAATAACAATGTCTTTAACCTCACCCTCAATTTTACCTTTCTTAACTTCTTTAGCGACTAAATCAATTAATTTATCTTCATATTGTTTAGTTGTATTAGCATTCAAAAATTGTTTAATTTCTTGTCTTACAATTTTTTCAATTTCTTTCTTGTCTGTTGCTGTTAGTGCCATTTTACTTAGTTTGTGAGGTTTTTTTACGTACGGCTAATATTTTAGCCCATTTTGATTTAAATTTTTCGTAATATTTTTGTAATTTCTCAACCATCTGTAAATAATTTTCGTCAATTTTCATCATTTCACCTGACATGTATATTCCATTACTTTCACCAATTGTAAAATAAAATTCAACATCAAAATCAATTATCAATCCTGACCAATCAACATTGTTTTTATAAACATTTAGTTGTCCAAAATTTACTAAGTCTGAAACTTCAGAAACAAACTCATCCATAGTTTCTTGGAAAGCAGTTTTATCGTCAGTTGTTAGCTCGGTTTCTTTACTAGAATCTCCATGAATTACTAATACCCCTCCACTTATTCTATACCCTTGACTAACGTCATCTGGTTTACCTTCATCATTTTCAATTTCTTGTTCAGTAGACTTAGGTACATTATATCTATTAATGTCCCTTGGTGAGTCGTCTTCGGTAATTAAATATTTGTCTTTAATTTCTTTTACGTGCTCTGAAACAATTGGGTTAGTTTCACTATAGATGTCTCTAAGAGTTCTAATTTGTTTTTTTATTAAATCAATTTCATTCATTTTCAATTCTTTTTTTAAATTCTTCAAAGTCAAATGATGGATTAACATCAGTATATCGATTATCATAATTACTTCGACATACTATACCATTAAATATCTTAACTCCATCAACTTTTGTATTGTGTCCAATGAACCTTCTTGAGATTGAAAATTTTTTTGTTACTTTTTTACATATATCAACTAAGGAATTAACCTGTTCTTCGGTATATGTTTGCCAATAAATCTTATCTCTCCACTTTCTTTCAAACACTTTACCATTATAAATATCACCAATCCAATTAATATATCCCAAATTAAACGGTGTTTTATTCAACCATCCATTATTTTCAAGACATATTATTATTGAATTTCTATTAACTTCATAATCGTTAAAGAAATTAGATACGGAGTCATCTGGTAACAGACTTATTATTTTTCCAGATATATCAATAAAATAATTGGGGACTTTTTTATAGTCCCCATTATTTCTGTACTTTAAAGAATTTAAATATTTCTCAGAACTTCTAAAAGAATTACAAAGAATTATTTGTTTTTTATTTTTATTTTTTTCAAAATTTTTAAATTTTCCAAATTTAATAACATCACTCATCTCTTTTTGAATAATTCAATACTTTATTTATTGGTTCGGGATTTGATAATTCAACGTATTCATTTTCGTCATCATTAACATTAATATCCTCTTTATTATAATCAATCAAAGCTCTTTTAACTTTTTCAATGTCTTCAATATTATCAGTAAAAATTTCTTCTTCTTGTGGGATATTTTTTGATTGATTTAATAAAATATCTTCTATTTTTTTTAACTCCTCATAACTAGGTGTGAATTTAACTGATTCATCAGTCTCAGTTTTTTTTGGTCCGTCATAACCCACATTATTTAAAAATTCATCTAATTTTTCTAAATCTTCTTCCTTTGGGGTGTACTTAATTTTTTCAGATTCTTCTTTTTGTCTTTTAACAAACTCATCAATAATCTTACTATATTCTTCTTCAGTTATGTTTTCATCAGGTTTAGTAATCATTGGTACTTCTTTAACTTCTTCGTTTCCATTTGGAGTGTTTCTATCGTATTTTGTAAAGAAGTGTAATGATGTTAAAGATATGATTGGTAGAAGTCCTCCTTCCAAAAATGCTAACCACCTTTTTTGTGATATAACATCTCCAGGGTCTGAACCTAACATTTCCCAAAGTGGGCCAGTAAGTTCAACCCAAGACTTAAAAAGGTCACCATTAGCATCTATTTCTTTAAATGAAAAGAATATATTACCAATCATCTGAATAATAGTTACCAAAATAAACATGAACCATACCCCACCCTTAATTCTATTTGTTGCAGCAACAAGTGCAGTCATAGCCGCAACCTCAATGGCTATTGACAAATAAATGGCCCAACTGATTGGGTTGGCAATGTCGTACCAAGAGACTACGTGTGATATGGATATACCCGCCACCAAAAGAATAGGGACCAAAAACATGGTCCTATTCGGGTTATCTTTAACCCACTTAAATAATTTTCTCATTTCTGAGATTCACTTTTATAATGGTTTATTGGCATATTGTTCTTATCAGAAAGTTCTTCAATTTCTAAAGTTCTCCAAAGTACCGTAGATTCCATTATTTTCTTCAGTTTGTCTTCCGTCAAAGTTATACTAGTTAAAGAGTCTACTTTATATCGAAGTACTTTATTTTCTTTTTCAATCATCTGTACTTTTGATGACGTTCCGCAACTTTTCAATAGAATTAAAAATATAAAAACTATTGTTGCGTAGGGTAAATATTTTTGTATTTTTTCCATATATTTTTTGTTTAAAAAATAATATTATAATCTAATAAATAGTAAATTAAAGATAATCGAATAACATAGAACATTCGTTTCTCATTTTCCTAAGTCCTCTTTCCTTAATTTGTCTAACTCTTTCTTTTGTTAAATTAAAATCTTGTCCAATATCTTCTAAGGTTCTTGGGGTCCCTGACAGTCCATAATAATCCATAATGATTTGTTTTTCTCTGTCATCTAAAACATCTAATAAATTCAATAAACCTTCTTTAACTTGTTTATCATTATTAAACGAATGGTCAGGCATTAATGAATCTTTATTCTCAATTAAGTCAATCAAGGTGTCTCCATCTTCATTAATTTGACTTTCTAAATTAATTACTGACGGTAGGTTAATGAATCTTGAGTCCATTTGGTCACCTGTTTTCTCTACTCTTTTTTTCTCTTTATGTAAATCTTGAACAACATTCACAGGTATTCGAATAGTCCTTGAGTTCTCGTTTAAACATTGTAGTATTGACTGTCTAATCCACCAAACCGCATAAGAAATAAATCTTAGATTTTTTGTCCAATCAAAATTATTTATCGCCCTCATTAATCCGATATTTCCTTCGGCAATTAAATCAGATAAATCAATCCCTTGATTTTGGTACTGTTTCGCAATTGTGATAACAAATCTTAAATTACCTCTCAATAATTCTTGGTTTATCTCTTGTCTTTGTTTATCTGTGATGCTTTCACTTTGTATTTTCGCAGACAGCTCTCTCTCCCTTTCAGGAGTCATTACTTTAATCTTTCTAAGTTCTTTCAGATAATACTGAATCTCTTCTTGATTGATTGGTGATACATTTTTGTCATTTTTTTCTTCACTTAGAATACTCATATAATTGTTTTTTTTCGATTTCAGTTAAACTATTAATTCCATTTTCATTAATCTTATCCAATAATTCGTCCAAAGATAATTTCTTTTCGGTTTTAATTTCAGTTGTAGTATCGGTATAAGTGGAATTTGACATATATTCGTTAAGAATTTGTGAAAATTCTTCTAAATAGTCCAATGGGACATCATAACTATACGTTTTAAATTCATCTGACTTATTGTCATTTTCTGACACATTGTCAGAAAAATTCATTAGATGATTTTCAATTTCTTTGTCTTGGAAATTATATGTTATATTATCAGTGTTTTTAAATAAGAAAAACATTGCGGATAATTCTTTAAGTGATGGAGTTATTGAATTTTTCAATTCTTCAACACTGTATATAGATTTGAAGTGAAATATTGCACCTGCATCACCATACTGATATTTTACATCATCAGATGAAACTTTATTTAACATTTTTGCAATATTCTTTATTACAAATAGATGCTCCTGATAATCACCGTAAACAAATAAGAAATAACTCATATTTAATTTTTTACAAAACTACATTAATTTCAACTAAAATCCAAAAAATATTTTTAAAAATAAAAGATACTTAGGAATTGATAACATCAATTAACTATTTTACTGATGTTATCAACTTTTTTAACTTTTACTGTGTTGTCGGCCCATTGGCTAATCATGGGATTGTGGGTGATAACAAAAATATTTTCAAAATATTCTTTTATTTTTATAAAGAACTCATAAACAAGTTCCAAATTATCGTTAGATATTTTACCAAAAACTTCGTCAAAAACAACCACGTTAGGTTTTGGTAATGAACATACTTTTGACAATACCGCTCTTAGAGCTAACGAAGCAATAGTTTTCTCATATCCTGACCCTGAAACCATTAATTTTTCAATTTGAGTATTATTATCAATCATCCAAAACTCAACTTCATTCTTCTCACTAATACGAATCTCAAGTCTAAAGTAACATGAATCTTGTAATAATCTTTGTAACTCAGAATTAATCAAAGGCATCATATTTTTCATGATTCTTTTAGCAATTCCGTTTTTACCAAACAATTCCAAATATAACTTGTATTTAGTTTCTTTCTCTTGTTCTTCTAATATTTTTTGAATTGTTTTTAGATTACCTTCAATTTTTTCTTGGTTTTGTTTAATTTGAAATTCAGAATTTGAGATTGTTTTATTTATTTCACTTTCTTCTCTTTTTAATTCATCCAATCTTAAATTAGCCTTTATTATTTGAGATTCAATCTGTTCATTAGTTTTAATTACGTCTTGCATCTCCACATATCTACCTAGTTTTCCTTCCAAAGTTTCTTTCTTTGTTTGTAGGTTTTCAATCGTTGCTTGGTATTTTTCATACACAAGTTTGTTTCTTTCATACTCATCAAAGTCTTTTTTCAACTTAACAAAACCTTGTTCTTTGTCTGATAATTCCTGCATTAACTTCTCAATCTCGGTTTTACGAAGGGCAAATCCATCAAGTTCAGCAATTCTGGATTGTGTAATAGATGCATTCATTAGTTCAATTCCACAATGTTCGCACTTGATTCCACCACTAACCGAACTCTTTAGTTTGTTAATACCATTGATGTTAGTGTCAATCTCAACCTTTTCTCTATAGGCCGTTTGGTATTCTTCTTTAACTTTATCGTGTTCGTTTTCTTTATAGAACTCTGAAGGTTCAACAATTTTAACACCGTCACGTAGAGAGATATTTTGTTTAATTTGAGATTCAAATCCCTCAATTTCTTTCTTGGTTTGGTCGGGATTCAAAAGAGTTAATTCTTTTTCTACTGTAACTTTTTGTGATAACAAATTGTCACGATATTCCTGTCCTTTTTGTAGTCTTCCTTTTACATCTACTATTTTGATTTCACATTGTTCAATTACATCCTTTAAATTAGTTATCGAAACATTAAGTTCATCATTTTGAGTTTTTAAACTTTCAGTATTGTAGATGTTTGAAATCATAGATTTAGAAAAATCAGAATATACCTGTTTTCCTATTTCTTCCTTCTTTTTTAAAAAATCTAAACCTAAAAATCTTGATAGTACTTGTCCTCTAGCGGTCGGTTTTGCTTCAAGCAAATCTTCTAAGTTAGTACCAGTGGTTAGGATTGTCATTAGAAAGTCATCGTAACTTCCGATTGAGGCCTTTATAAAGTTCTCGGTTTCTCTTCTTTGTTCTCCTGTGAACTTAACTAAGGAACCATCTGAATATCTCTTAAAAAAATCTAACTCTGTTTTAACATTCCATTCTCCAGATTTAGATAGTTTTCTTTCAAGTTCACGAACAATAATATAATCTTCACCGTCAATTATAATTTCACCTTTAACAGTAACTTTATTACTATTTGAAAATCTATTAAAGATTTCTTCAGCTTTATTTGTTTTAGTAGTTGTGTTAAAGAATAAAAACAGAAGTAAATCAACGGATAATACTGTTTTACCTCCAAAGTTAGGTGGGGCTGATTCAACAACAGTAATACCATTTATTTTTTCAAAATCAAGTTTTTGATTATCCCCATACGATAAGAAATTAGAAAACTCTATGTTTCTTATATACCATTTTTTAAATGCTGTAGTCTCTTCTTGTTCTGACAACATTTTGTTCTCAACAACATTATCTATTTTGATAATTTCATCATATTGAGTTCCTTGATTTTTACTTTCCAATAAACTTTTAATAAGTTCATGTTGGTAGTTTTTGTCCATTATATTTAATGAAACATCAATATTATCCTCAACATCTTCAGATTTTTTAAGTTTAGTAATAACATTAACACTAGTAGTCTGATACTTTTTCTGAAAATAGTGTTTTACACTTTTTAATTTTTCTTGTGTAAAATTTTCAGGAAAGTCTTCCCAAACTACTTGTATGTATGGATTTTCTAATTTTGAAAAATCTAAATCTTTTATCATTTTAATAGGTGTATAATCTACGGGGGTTGAAAATAAATTAAATACTTGTTGTGGTCTCTGTCTCATTTTGAGCCGTTTCTCCGCTAAGACTTTCAAGATATTTGGACATTTCTTTGTTAAATAAGTTTTGGTACTTATTTTGGATACCTTTAATTCTAAGCTTACGTGCTTGTACTTTCTTTTTGTGGTTTTTTCTTTGTCTTGATTTTGGCATAATTTATATTTTTAATTGTTGTTATTTGGTCTATTTTGTTCAAACCATTCTATTATTGCGTTTATTGCCCAAACTGCCCCTGAAGATAAGATACCATCAAAGAACCATGAAATATATTCGTGTGTTTGTAATAGTTCATGTGATGGTGAGTAGATAAAGAACCCTAAGAAAAATCCTCCCCAAGTACTAAAACACATAGGACAAGATAAAATACCTGAAATAAATTCCCCTACACCGCTAAATGGAGCGTACTTGGATTCACCCCAGTCTGAAAAGAATTTTCTAAATCCTTTGAAAATTGAACCATAAACCATAATGTTCATGAGTCCATAACTCATAATAAACCAAGCTAATAATATTGTAATCATAATCTGTCTTTTAAATTTGAATTTTTTAGATAAAAAGCATAAGAAGTTTTTGTTAGATTCTCAAGGTCGTTAACCTTATTTCTTAATTCTTTTATTGTTTCGTTTTTATCTCCAAGTTGTCTATTTAATTCCATTAGTGTGTCTTGGAGTTTGCCACACTCAACTTCTTTTTGGTTCTCTAACTTACCCTTTAAAATATAAATCTCATTTTGTAATTCTTCAACTTTTTGGTTATCAATTATTGGTTTTTCAACAATTACTTCCTTCTCAACAATAACCTCTTTGATGACTTCTTTTTCAAGTTCTCGTTCAATAATGTCTGGCAAATTACCTTGGTTTAGTAACCCATATTTCTCAACATAATATCCTTTACGAAAACATAATTTAGCAAACCCTTCTGAATCTGTTATTTCATTTAGTTTACAAAATGAATTAAAGTCTTCAATATCTTGTTTTGATAAATCAATAGTTAACGAATTTTTCTGTTCCATTTTCAATATCTTCGTATGAGTTTATTCTAAAGGCCACGAATGGTTTTGGGTTATGTAAATCAACAACAGTATATTCGTCTTTCTCAACATTATAAATCCCATATCCATGTTTTGTAACAGTTTCTCCATAATTTTGGCAAATAGTCGAGCCAATCATATACGCCTTCTTTCCACCAGGTATATCAAAGATTTGTCTCTTATGAATATCGCCACAGAATACCAAATCACATCCGTCAAACTTTGAGGTTTCAAATCCATCCTCAAACTTAAAACCTAAGTTGGTTGTAAGTCCTTGTACTGGTCCGTGAAACAACCCAATCTTAACTCTATCAGATTTTTCAATTGTAGGTGGAATGTTATGGTCCATAAGTGAATACACGCACCAATCAATATTTTGGTCGGGGTATACTCCTCTATTCTTGTAGTAAACAACCATTTCATTTTTAAGTGAGTCAACCACAGGTGTTAGGGCATCCAATCGTTCCATATTGTTTTCAAGGAAGTCGTGGTTGCCAGGGATTAAAATTGTTTTGGCAATCTTTGAACACTCGGTCAATACCCAAGCGATAAACTCAACAAGTTCAGGTGTCATTTGGTTCTTACTATGAACCAAGTCGCCAGTGAATACAATTCTATCAGGAGCAATATCTTTCCATTGTCTAAAAGCATCTTCCAAAATACCTTTGTAAAGGGCGTGGTCCTTATATAACCTTACGTGAAGGTCACTAAAGTGAACAATTTTATTTATCATAGTTCTAATTGTGGAGAATCAATATCAAAAGGGTTCAACTCTTTATTTACATGCCCGCAAGATAAACAAGCATACGTTGGGAATGGTACAATGGTATCATCTACGGAACCTGTTAATATTTTTGGTACTTTTTTGAGGTATGTAATCTCTTTAAATTCTTTGCTACCGCATTTGTCACAATTGACAAAATCCATCTTTCTTAAATCAATCTTTGGTTTTTGTAAATCCATATTATAAATTTTTAATAATCATGTTTGTATTTGAAATAGGAACTCTTAATACAGGTATTGCTTTATCGACATCAGATGGTTTATACATAACTTCATAAAATCCATCTCTAACCTGAACTGTAGGTGTGTCATTATAAGAAAATAGTGCATCAGTGTTTACAACATGTCCAGCATGTAGTGTAGTTTTTTTATTTTTTGTGTCAAAAATTAGTGTTTGCATATTCAATTATAGTTAATTATTTTAGTTATTTCAAGTAAGGTATTCTTTAATATCCATATCAAGTACTATATCAATAACATTTTGTGGGACTCTAAATTCTTCAAATTCAGAATCTTCTCTTAACAAAACAACAATACATCCATATAGTCTAATATTTTCATATTTAGAACCTTTTAACATTTCAATTAGTAATTTACCATATAATGGTAATTGTACATAATAGTGTCCTAATGCAGTATTTGGATAGTTTTCAAAAGGTTTGAACATTGGTTTTGTAAAACTGTTTGACAAAAAGTTTTTAGGTTTATTTGTTTTCCAGTCGGTTATTAATATCCCGAATTCATCCCCCTTTTTATTTACAACTAACCAAACTTTATCGGGTTGTCCTGTATAACCTAAAATAGGATGACCTAATACCATTTCAGTATCTAATAATACCACATTTCTATCTTCCATTAATTTTAGATACTTGTTACCAGCACTAATCATACTGTCACCTTTTAAAATTTGTGTAAAATCACAATCAAAAATTGGTTGTCTAACTTCTTTATAACTTCCATTATTTTCAACGACTTTTTTTTCTAAAAAATAATGGACTCTACTTCCCATATTTGTTGAGTAGTCTCCAGCCGCTGCCCATTCTTCAATTAATTGTTGTTTTACTACAGGGTCACCTTTTGATTTTTTTTCAGCAGCCTCATCAGTTGGGAATTCGGGATAGAATTTTTTAAGTACTTTTGACACTGATGGAAATGAGTTTTTAACAACCCCATCAGTATCTTTCATAAAATATGTATGAGTATCTTCAATAAAAGATAATTCAAGTTCTTTTTGTTTATTAGATATAATTTCTCTTATTTCTAATGCAATTTGTTTTAGTTCCATATTATTTTTTTAATATATTAAATAAAAAGTAAAAAACTATTATTATTATTGAGCATACTATTAGATAATATGTTTTTCTACTTAATTTTGTTTTTTTTACAAATATCTCATGTTCTTTTCCGTAAATCTCAATTAAAGACTGGTGTCTATGATTACCATTAATAATTATATTTTTTCTATCTACGGTAATATATCCTTTATTATAATCAAACCCTTTTTTCAGAATACTTAATTTAATCTTGTTTTTTTTAGATTCTGATATTTTTTGAGTTCTACGTATACTTGAGAGTTTTAATTTTTGTAAATCCATTAATAATTCATTTGATAATAAAAATCATCAATTTTACCCATAAGTTCGGCAACATCTGTATTTTTTGGTAACTTTAATATTTTAATTTTACCCCTTAGTTTACCTCCATTTAATTTGTTATAAAGGCTTTGAGCATCTTTCCAAGCGTCCGCATCTAAACAAATTATAACGTCAGATTGAGCATTAGTATATATTGTCTCAAAAAGCAAATCAGACAATATTTTACCAAGTAAAATCACTGGATTTGGGGTGAAGAATCCATCGAACACACCTTCACATAAATAAATTGGTTTAGTCCAATCTATTAATTTTTCATTAAATATTATAGTTTCTTTAGGGTATTCAGGATTCTTATACTTATTTTTAGTTTTAAACCAAGCTCTAGAAACAAAATAATTTAATTCATCTTCTTTATCATAAGATGGTACTATTATTCTTCCAGCATATTCACCTTCAGTTGCAAATCCTATATTATATTTTTCTATTATCTCATCAGTTATTCCACGTTTTTTCAAATAATTAACAGCCTCTTTGTGTGGTATATGTAATGGGTTTACGTTTTTAAATGAAATAAATTCTTTAGGTAATTTAATCTTTGGTTTATGTTTTTCTCTAACTTTGTATTCTTCAGGCTTGAATACATCGTATATTTTTCTTTGTTTTTTTGTACCAAAAATATCTATTAATTTACCTAAAACACCGTGGGTACCATTATAATCAGAGCACGCCCAACATTTATATACGTGTTCGTTAATATTAATTTCTAAATTTCCTTTGTTCTTACCCTCATCACAATATGGACAATTAAACGAAATTTGTCCTTTTGAAGCATAGTAATTTTTATCCTTTCCGAATAGTTCCCTTAACATGTCAACTAATACTTCATTTTCTTCCATAAACTAAAATATAATAAAAAACTTAATTAAATCAAACTTCACAAACTTTTCAAGACTTTTATATTTATAGGTATGCCGACTTCAGTAACAGTTAGTAATATTACAGGTTCAACTCCATATGAGTTATATTTATGTTTAACAGGTGGGACACCTTGTTATTATATGGGTGTTATTACGTCAGCAGAATTACCTTATAGTTTCAACGTACCATACCCTATTCAAGATTTAAAAGGATATTGTGTAAGGATAGTTGATAACGATGGGTGTGAAATAACTAATTGTTTTACAGTAACTTAATTTGAGCTCGATAATTTGGTATAGATTTTCAGGATGTTGTTACGGAGACACGTTTCAAATTCAAACGGTGTCACCGCCTAATACTTTTACAACAGGTTTAACATACTATTTAGTAACAGATAAGTACACAGGTTGTTCTCAAACAATTGCAACTGGTTTTACATCAGGAGTAACTGTATACAATTTATATAGTGCGGACACTACCTCATATGCATCTTGTGCTTCTTGTACCGCAGTTTATCCTTGCGTGCCAGGTCCTACTCAAACTCCTTCGGCAACTCCAGCTCCAACACCTACACCTACAAAGAGTCCAACTCCAACAATTACTTCAACACCAACTACAACTCAAACCCCAACAATTACTTCAACCCAAACTCCGACTCCAACAACAACCCAAACACAAACTCCAACAAATACCTCAACTATAACTCCGACTCCAAGTATAACTGCAACTATAACTCCGACTCCAAGTATAACCGCAACTATAACCTCAACACCTAGTTTAACACCAACAAATACACCAACAAGGACAAATACTCCAACACCAAGTATAACCCCAACAAATACTATAACTCCAACTAACACACCAACAATAACCGCAACCCCTAGTATAACTCCAACAAATACTCCAACTCCAACAATAACTAAAACTTCACTACCATCACCTGACTGTACACCTACACCTACACCAAGTATTACACCAACAATAACACCAAGTCCTACGTCAACACCATGGACTGGATGTACATATAATAGTTTCTGTCTGTTTACAAATTTTAGTAGTACTACTAAATATGATGGGACATATTATAACTATGGTGGTTATGATGGTTATGACGTATTTCACAATCCTTCAGGAATTTTACCATATTTTATATATTATAATACAGGAGACACTAGATGGTGTCTATCTGATTGTGTGGGTGGCGAATGCTTTTTATTTGGACCAACAAATTCGAGCTCATTATGTCCTGACTTAGATAGTTCTATTTTTGGTCCTTTCTGTCCTACACCGACACCAACAACTACTGATGAATGTTTAACTTTTAATTTTAATGCATCTTTTGATTGTAGTGTTACTTCAGGAACTACTCCAACACCTACCCCAACATTAACTCCAACATCAACAATAACTCCAACACCAACATCTACTCAAGTTTGTTATGGTAAATCAGTAGATGTGTCAGGTTCAACATTTTACTTCCCATTCTTAACTTCAACCCCTACTCCTACTCCAACAAATGCGTCTAAAAATTGTTCGATTGTTGATACTGTTGAATTTAGAACATTTGAGTCTATTTTCTCAAGTAACTTTAATAAACAATTAACTGACTGTTCTAATGGGTTTAAATATATTATATCTGAACCACTACCTTATAATACTGGTTCCACATTTTTAGCAACTATAAATGGTAAATCAACTTGTGTTACATATGATAGTGATGTTTTCAGTCCCGCAACATCAATATTACAATCAATAGATAGTGGTAATTTGTTTGAATGTAGGTTCTGTGTGCCAGTTGCATCTCAAACTCCAACACCAACTCCAACTGTTACTCCGACTATAACTCCGACAATAACATTAACCCCATCTACAAGTTCATGTCAAATGGTTGGTATTGATTTTAGTTTTGTTTCAGGTGAAGGATTTTTACCTTCAGGGTCACAATCAACATTAGGTGTTTATGAATCAAGTATTTATAATAATTATTATGTTTTTGGAGCATTTTCAGGATACTCTAATTCAATAGGAAATGGTTTAATTAGAATTAGTAAAGACGGTGTATACGATAAAACATTCAATACTGAAGTTGGTTTTAGTGGAGCAACATTTTTATTGATGAGACCTTTAGGCTTCACGGAGCAATCTAATGGTAAGTTAGTTTGTTCAGGTTATTTTGATTATTATAGTGGAGTATCTGTTCCTAATTTTTGTAGATTAAATACTGACGGTAGTTTAGATACCACATTTAACTACGGAACTGGTCCAAATGGTGTTATAATATCAATTAAAAAACAATCAGACGGTAAATTGATTTGTATAGGATATTTAACTCAATTTGACGGTAACTCGGTTGGTAAAATTTGTAGATTAAATACTGATGGTAGTTTTGATTCTACGTTTAATCCTTTAGGTTCAGGATTCAATTTAATACCAAATAATTTAGTAGTACTATCAGATGATAGTATTGTTGTTACAGGTAGCTTTACAACATATAATGGTGTTTCTGCAAATAGGATAGTTAAATTAACGAGTAATGGAGCAATTGATGGTACCTTTGTATATGGTACAGGGTTTAATGGTACGACTCGTTCTATTTTAGAATCAAATAATAATTTATTTATAACAGGTACGTTTACAACATATAATGGTTCTTCAGTTGCAAGAGGTATCATTAAATTATCTTTAACAGGAACCTTAAATTCAACATTTAATACTAATGCAGGAACTGGTCTTTCAGTTACAGCATATGCGTATGATAGTACTGAAACCGCAGATGGTAATTTAGTATTTATTGTACCATTCGCATTATCAAATTATAATGGAACAACAACTAACGGAATATTTAAAATAACTCAAGACGGATTATTAGTTAACCAATTCTTAACAACAAGTGGATTTAATTCAAATTCACAAGGTTTAATTTCTGACAATCAAAATAGAGTAATTGCTGTTGGTAATTTCTCAACTTACTCGTCATTAAAGGCTAACGGTATTGTTAGATTACTACCGTGTCAGGAATAAAAAAAGGGTGAAAATCACCCCCTGAGTAAAAAAAATAAATCAAATTATAATTTATATACTATTCAGATAACTCAATACAACTGTGTAAGAATCTGACATATCAAAATTTTCTTTTTTTAGTGTATTATTTCTAGTGAACAACCATTGAATTTGTGGTTCTCTTTTCGCAACAAGTTCCCAAACTATTTGTTTCTTATCACAGTCTTTAGGATATCCTCCGAACAAAACAAATTTACCTTTTTCATTTTTTTGAACTAATTCAGGAAACGCTCTTTTTCTTGATTCGTATGTTGATACATATTCAGGTACAACACCTAACACATCATAAACTTCTTTACTAATAAGAGTATTATACCTTAAAAGAGTTCCAATAGTGTAAGCGTTATTAGAGTTTAATAATGGTTCCTCAATAACACATTTAATTATTCCAAGACCTTTATATTCCTCCAATTTTTTTCTGAATATTCCAGATTTCATTAGTAACTCCTCCATTTTATTTTCAGGAACTGGCTTTGGTCTTGGGGATATGTGAGTTAATTCCAATAAGTCTTTTGAGGACATATCAAAAAGTGCCCATCCTATTGTCTTTGTTGACACGTCTAATCCCAAAATTTTGGGCGAATTTTTAATGCTTTTTGCCATAAGTAAATTAATCTTAATAAAGTAATAAGTTTTGTAAATTAAAAATCTAATTTAATGACAACTTGTTGTATACCTTGTCTTGCTTGTGGTGATTGTAATTTAGCTAAAACTAATAAATTTTTATCAGTGTCATATAAACCTATTTCAGACATGTATGGTGTATATGTATTACTCCAACTTGGATTTGAGCTATTTACAAATTGATTATTTGGTAAATTAATCAAATATCTCATTTCATATATTGTTGCCTCAATGTCAGTTTCTATCGTACCGTAAAAGAAATATTCATCTCCAAAATTTAACAAATCAGGTTGTCCTATTGCAGGTAAACTAATTTGTGAGTCTAACAAATATGAAGTACCATTATTATAGTCTGTTTGACTTACTGTAAATGTTAATGCCGTTAATCCTTCAGGTATTATGTATCCATTAGAATCTACATAACCATTATTATCAAGGTGAGTAGTATAGTCTATTTTAATCCATCCTGTTGAAGATGGTCTATTTTGTGAACTACTTGTTTTTTGAGCCAATATGAAAAATCCATTTCCTCCCCATCCATATGTATTTCCAGTGGTCATACATTGGAAATCTCCTCCGAATGAAACTGTAACATTTTTCTCATCAGTTGAGCATCCAGAAGTAGGTCCTACTATTTTTTGGTAGTAGTTACAATGCATACCTTGCCAATCACCTTCAAATCCATAAGTAATCCAAACACATTCTGAGTCATTGTCTAATAATCCATCGGAACTACCGTCACAAACTCCAGGTGTTATAAGCCCTAATCTAGGCGCAGGTAATGTGAAATTTCTATTTGAGACATACGACATTGCAGCAACAATTTCTTCATCATCAAATATTATAATTTTATCGTCAGGGAAAACTTTACCTACTCTGTTTGGAGGTCCATCATTATATGCTTCGTTGGTATCGTATAAATGATAATATCTTATACCAGGATTATTCATATCCGTATTTTTTGACGACTTTATATAATAAGGAGTCAATAAATCAAACCCATCAAATCCTGGTGGGTCAATATAAAATGTGGTTCCTGAGCAACACTCTGTATTTTTATGCCAATTTAACCATGGCATTGTTATTTTAAAATTTCTTGCCTGACCTGTTTGTCCAGGGTTAGATGAATCATAAGCTTCGGTTGCGAATTTTTCACCATAAAAATTAATAATTGTATTATTAGTATAATGAACAATAGCAATCGTTTTTTGTTCTTCAGGTGACACAATAATTTGTTCACCATATGAATTATAATAAGTAACCGCAGAGGTATCGGTTTGTCCTGAAGATGACATATAACCGTAATATTCTTTAGTCCCAATATAATCTTTTGAATTAAAATAATCGTAAGTATAGTTCTGTATAGGATTAATACCCGCTGGACTTTCAGACCAAGGAATATTCATGTTCCATATCTTAACTATACCATCCTCAGGTGTACATATTGATTCATAATTAATTACACTATTACTCCAATAATTCATCGGTGTTGACAAGTCGTACCCTGTCATTCCACTAGGATAGAAAAATAATCTAACAAACCCTGAATATCCCAACGACACCAAATCAGGTAGTTCTCTATCTAAAGCAACTTGTAATGTACCTGAATTCCATGATAATACTTGATATGTTAATATTGGAAAACAAGATTGGAAACATCCACATTGGTCACCAGAATCACCATCCATAAAAATTGTAACATAAGTACCTGCAGAAATAGTGCCTGTTGATGAATCTGAACAAGGATTACTAAATACTGTTACTATTGACGTGCCACCATTAAAACCTCCAGTTAATATATCCGCCTGATACTCTGAATTATAGGTATAAGCAGAACTTTTTAGTGGAGGGTAACAAGAAGTGTTTGCAGAGAAAAATCCTGAAGGCGCAGATGTATTATATACCTCATCAATATTTGAAGCTTGGTATGGTATTCCATAAGTTATTCCTGATGTACCTTGTAAATAAAAAGGATATTTGATATCGTTTTTAGTAGATTGTGGTACTCCTGTATTATTGTGGGCGTTATATGGTGGTTCTAACACCATAGAATCATTTTGATTATAATTTGGTATAGATGTGTAATTAACTTCACTATCCCCTATTTGGAAATAGCTTATGTTAAAAGACCCTTGTGAAATTTTTCTTCTTCCTACATCAGTTAATCTTGTAACAACTAAACCCTGATTATCTTTTATTATATATCCCATTATTTAGTAAATATCTTTAGCTTATAATTAATGAAGTACTTATTGGCCCCAAATATGTTTGTGGTCCTTTTTGTTTTGAACTTCTAATATATGGTGTCAAATTATTGTTAAATACAAAATTATAACAGTTTATGTTTGGAGATGTTTTAATGAACTCAATTTCAAATTGAACTGCGGAACCTGGGGTACATCCATTTATATTTGAGTCTACTCCGTGAGAAGGTTGGTTACCTTCGGGTCTAAATTGTGACTCCATTAATAAATCAAACTCAATAACACTACTATTATTTAAAGTAATACTATTAAGAGTGTTTGATTTTATAGTTTTCCTTGTTTGTTTTGATACACATGTTTGGCTTTCTTGTGTTAATAAGAAAGATGGGTTTATTCCATTTGGTCTAATTAATGTATCATCACTAATTAAGGTTGAAGATGGAATAAATTGAGACGAACCGTTTATTCTATACCCTGTAATGGTCATGTTAGATGAACCTCCTCCTTGCCATACCGTTTGAGTAAATCCATCAGTAAACGCTCCCTGAATCTTTGTTTTAATCACAAAATATCCTGTAACTGTTTGTCCTGCAGGGATACCTGTAATTGTCGCAGTAACAGTCATAGGTCGATATGTATAATAACAATTAGTGTACGGTCCACCCGCACCATTTACAGTGTACGGTCCATCAGTAATAACATTAGCACTATCAATAGCAGTATTTAAATTCATAGAGATAACCGATGGTTGTTGCTGTGTTATTGTGAATGTTATAGTCTGACTTTGGTTTCCATTAACATCTATAACATAAGCCGAATAGTTTCCTGGTAATAAATTAGAAATTGTCGGTCCACTCTGTAGAGAATTATTCAAATAGTATGTATATGGAGCACCAGAACCACCATTAGCCAATAAAGTAACATTACCAACATTATTTGTACATGTCGCATTTGTAATATTAATTGTTGATACCGTAGGTAATACTATTGGGGTTCCTCCCCCGCTTGATTGGTTAGTACATTCTCCAGGAACTACGTTAGCGGTATTATTAAAGAATATACCATATCCATCCCAAACACCTATTGGTTGTACATCATTTGGTGTTGTAGATTTAAAGAACACTTGTGGAGTTGTAAAATCAAGACCACAATAAGTTACAAATTGTGGGGTACCTGTTAGTGTTTCAATACTTGTTACCCATCCTTGTGGTCCATTGTATAATGTCATTCCTGTTATAGCAATTACTGATGGATTTGTAAGGGTATATTGTGTAACATAGTTGTATTCTCCATTAGCCGTGAAACTTAAATTAAAGTTTGTTCCGCAAACATTAATTTCTAAACATAAATTATCAGGATAATCAATTCTATCAGGAGTACCCACTTCACAATCTATAGTGAATGTTTGTAAATCTTCTCCTTCACCTGAATCATTTATAGTTAAAGAATAAGTACCTGCAGTTAATCCTGTAACAGGTAAATTAGTACTTGTACCTGTGTATATGTATGTGTATGGAGGTACTCCTCCAAAAGCTTGTACATTTAATTGTCCATTGTTAGCCCCAAACGCAGATACTGAAATTGATGCACAATACGCACTTAATATTGCTGGTGCGGCATCTAAAGTACAATCAATTGTCTGTGTAAAATCACCATATTTATCAACAACTCTTATACTATATGTTCCTTGAGTTGCATTAGGAAATACTGAAAACACATTTGATATTGGTAATGTATTTGGACCAATAACTTGATTTGTGTTACCACTATAAAATACATAAGGTGTTGTTCCGCCAGTTACATAAATAGAAACCTGTCCGTCATATAAATTGAGTGCGGTTGGGTTGCTTGAGGAACACTCAACATACATAGGAAAAATTGTTTTAATATAACAATCAGTTCCTGTTGCCACAGACCCTGCACCAAACTGATTTAAAAATATTGTTTCCTCAGATGGGCAACTATAACTATCTGTACATGTTTCACAATCAGTTTGTTGTGTCATCACAAGTAAGTCATAAGTAGGTGGTTGGTAATTTAATGTTGGTACATTAACATATGTTGCACAGAAATTTTCTCCCTGAGTTGTTTCAATATAATAAACTTCAAACTCGGATACCGTAGCAGGTATTCCGTTTAAATAAAAATAATTAGATGTATTACAACAGTCTTGAAAACCTAGTGCCATTACATATAAATAATAAGATTTAGTTTTTTTTGTAGTTTACTTAACAAATAAAGACATTAAAATTTTCGCACCCATTTCTATCGACCATTTTAATTGCGACTCTTGAGGTACCTGAAAATTTCAAAGGTAAATTTATTTCAACAGGATAAGTTATAGGGTCATCTATAGTTGTAATATACTCACAACTATAAAACCCAACATCACATAAATAAATTTGGTATGGTGGTAATCCGTTTATACTATTAATTGTTATGTAATTTGCTGGCATTCCGTGTCATCTAATGGACCGTTTATTTTTAAAATTTCAGGTCCGTTATACGATAATCCACCTGAAATTTTAATGTATATAGAATTATTTGGTTCTATTTCTAAATTTTTATAATTACCATCACAATCAATGATTTCAACTATAACTATTTCATTTGATAAATTTTCAAATTTATAACATTCGCATTTAAAATTTAATTCTTCCATATTTTTAAATATTTTTATAATGAACCAAAACTATTACCTAAATTAAAAATTGCAATTCCAACCGCATTTGAGGTACCCGCTTGACCAAATAAAGCAATACCTGGATAACCCATAATAGTACCGCCAGTATAACTTATTGGGGGTTCTATTGTAAAAGTATTTCCATTGGTTGACCAAAAAAATGTTGCACTACTATAATTTAAACTATATACTCCAGTTGTTACTGTAGCGTTCGCGGCGGATAATGATGATAATGGTAAAGTTGACGTTGCTCTTTGTAATGAATTACCCGTAACTTGCATAACCATTGAGGCGAACGAAGAATTAATATCTATATCGACTTCCCAATAACAACCTCCATTTAATTGTCCTGTAACATATGCAGTACTTAAATCATTGTTTTGTGTACCAACTATTGTTGCGTATTTATTTGTTGTTGTTGGGGGGCCTACAGTTGTTCCTACGGTTGGGAATCCCCATCTACCCACAGTTAAAATCCAGCTACCGTTCACTGTCTCAAATAAATTATTTCCAACAACTCCAACTCTAGCCCTATTTGTTGCGACCGTCCCTCTACGAATATAAGCTCCTCCATATCCTCCGAATCCAAAAGTACAACTAGTACCAGTTGCTTGGGCGTAGTAGAATGCGGTGTTATTAGCTTGTCTAACCGCTCCTGTTGAGTCGAATGCATAAAATCTTTCAAATACATCTAAACCTAAAGTTGCGGAATGATTTGTTTGATGCCAATAAGTTGTTGCGGTACTATATATTAAATTTATTGATTTTTTGGGTGGTAAAAAATATCCAAATGGTATTGAAAATGAAAATCTATTACCAGAACTACTATTAGTACTTTCATTCTCTAAAATAATTAAATAATTACCGATATTAGTAATTGTTGCAATTCTCCCTGAAGTACCTCCACTTAGTCCTGAAATTTTAACAACTTGTGTAGGTGTAATTAAAATCTGAGTGGCTTTATTAGGATAAGTTCCATTCCATCCAGTTGGTGAGTAGTTATTTTGGTTGGCCGATATTGTATCTTCCACAACTCCAACCTTTAGTGATGCAATATGACCTGACACTGTGTATGTCGAATTGGCACCTCCATCAACTGAAATTAAATTTTCACCAACAGTGAAAACTCTTTCATTTGTTAATATTGTTCCTGCGGACAGTGATAATATTGGTACGTTACCTAATAGTTTAGAATTTAATTGTGTTTGTACATATCCTGTTAATCCCGATAGATACCCAAATTCAGTGTTATTAACGTCATTGTTACCAACATATGTAGCGTCTAAGTCCCCATAAAACGTATTTGCACTAATAGTAAATGCGGATACACTATATGATGTTGTTGCTGACTTAACGTTTAAGTCTCCATATATATTATACATATTACTCATTATACATTATCATTATAAAAAGTTAATCCAACCCAATCAATAATTACACCTCTTAAATTTGTTGCCGCTTGGGCACCTCCAGTCATAGATACATTCATAATATTATTTAAACTACCTATAATAAATCCAGTCAAAATTTGTCTTTCAATACTGTAATCTTTATCATCATATGAATAAAAAAAGCAAGCGTTTCTGTTATTACCAGCGACGGAAGTAGCCTGTTGGTAGTGACCAACTATAGTATATGCGGACGTAATTAATGGGACATTTGTTGTAAAAACCACATTTGAGGTTTGTCCTGTTGCGTATTGTATTACCCAATTTGTTGGCGAAACTGTTCTATCAACTTTCCATTTAGCTCCCTGTGAAACCCCCTCAAAACTACCCGAAATATAATTACCATCAGTACCAGTTAAAAATTTATAGTCAGATGTGGCGGTTGGGATGTTTAATAATTTAAGTCTTGTTGCATTTAATTGATTAGCACTACCTACATTTCTTCCTTGGCCCCAAGAAAAATATTGTGATACATTAGTCGCTCCTCCAAAAAAAACCGCACCAAAACTATCTGTATCTCCAGTTTGTATTATTTGTGTGGTTCCACCTTTATTATAAAACGCAAACCCTCCAAATGGAGAAAACCCACCTCCTCCAACAATTTGGAGTGATAATGGAGCATTGGCAAAGTCAGTAAAAATTGAAAAATCATTATAGGGTCCTTCAGTTTCGGTACTTTCTTCCCATAACGAGGTTGTTGAATTATAAATTAATGTCACAGTTTTCCATGGTACTAAAAAACATCCTCCATTTCTTGCGAACGACATTCTATTTGAACTAGATGAATTTTTACTACTTAAATGTTCTAATATAACTAAAAATCTACCTAAGTTTCTAACTATTAAAACTCTACCTTCTTCACCCCCTTCAAATCCTGAGATGATTGTTGCGGCACTTGGTGTTAATGTAATTACTGTAGATTTGTTAGGATAAGTTGAATTCCATCCTGTTGGGTTGTAGTCGGTTTGAGCACTTAATGGTGTTACTGTAATCTCATTAACATCTAAAACCCCAATATCCATCGACATTGATAGATTGTTACCGTCATCTTGTAAAATAATATTTTCACCAGCGGTAATTACTCTATCATTGGTTAAAAGAGTACTTGAACTATAAGTTAATAGTGGGAGGGACGCATCAGGTATACTATTTAATTGTTCTTGTATATTAGATGTAACCCCACTAACATATCCAAACTCTGTGTTGTTAACATCATTGTTTCCAACATATGATGCATTTAAATTACCAAAAAAAGTAGAAGCACTAATAGTATTTGCACTAACACTATTAGAGTAAATTAAATTATTACTATTTAAACTACCTCTTACTTCTAAAGTATTACTCATACAGGCATAAGTTTTTTAAGTGATTTAAACACCCATGTTTCAGTATTAGGTGTGACTGATAAGGTTATATCTATATCAGTACCATTTATAATTGCTGAAAGATTATCAATAACATCAGTTGACTCCATAATTTCGGATGGTCCAGCATCATAATAATTAATAATTGTTAAACCTGTATTCCAATTCGCAGTAAAAGTTCCACTTCTTATTGAGCCATTATTACTTGTTAAAGTATAATCATAACTAACTTGTCTATATCCAATTGTAGTATCAATAGTATCTATAACACCATCACCTATTGTTGTTGCCGTATAATAACTTAGTCCTGTATTTCCTGTATATGCAGATAAATTTATTGTAAACGCTGAATATTGGTCATTTCTATTTTGAGATAGGGTTACCGTATTAGAATTTAAAGTAAAACCTGTAACATACGTATCAGGGTCGATTGGTAAATTTAAATACGTTGTTGCTGAAATAGTATTTGCAGTCAGTCCCGCAGTAAAAGAAGTTCCTCCAGTAACTGTTCCCCCACTTAAAGGTAAATAATCTCCTGAGAATGAACCTGTTGTACCTGTAACATACGTTACTACTCCATCAGAATTCGCCACCAAATATCTTGTATTTGCAGAAGATTGTAATCCTTCAAATCTAACAGGATGTGTAGTTGCCGAAACATGAAGAGTATTAGTTACAGTTGTTGTATTGATACCTAATCTGTTAGTGTCAAATTCACCAAAAATTAGTGGTATCCTAGTCTGGCAATTAGCAATGTGTAATCTATCAGAATTAACTTCATTAAATCCTGACTCTCTACCAATGAATACATTTCTACTACCAGCGCTGTTTTTACCTGAAAGATAACCTATAGAAACATTATGGTTACCATATACATTACTGTATAAACTGTCAGCTCCGATTGATACATTTCCTAACCCTGTTGTATTATAATATAATGAATTATACCCTATAGATATATTATTATTTCCTGTTGTATTTTCACCATTAGAATTCCTACCAATCGCAACGTTGTGTAAACCAGTACTATTAGAATATAGTGAACTTCTACCTATAGCAATGTTATAGTCACCGTTATAATTTTGATATAAACTTCCTCTCCCTAAGGCTATGTTAAAATTACCAAACTGCTTATTAGGATTGTTACCTGCCAAAGCTCTTCTACCTATAGCAATGTTTTCAGTTCCACCTGAATTATAAAACATTGCACATCTACCTATAGCAATATTAAAATCAGTTCCTGAAGAATTAGTGTCACTATAATATAGAGAACTAGCCCCTATAGCTATATTAAAGTCCCCTATATAGTGTTTGTATAAAGACCTATCTCCTATCGCAACGTTACCATATCCACCACTATTTAGGTTCATTGCGTATGTACCTATCGCAATATTTCGATTTCCTGATGTGTTTGCAGATAACGATGAAAGACCTATACTTATATTATTGTATCCAGTATTTGTATTAGTTTGTGACCCTGGACCAATAGCAATATTTGCAACACCACTTGTTGTGTTATTTAAAGTTAGGGGCCCAATACCAATACTTTTACTTGAGTTGTTTTTCCCTCTCCATATAGTTATTCCATTCACATTTAATGGTGGAGATGATGCTAATCCATCAAAAGTTAACAATGACTCAGCAACAATTCCTCCTGACCCATTTGAGGTTAATACTTGATTATTTGAGCCAGGTACGGTAACACCTCCTCCACTAAAGACTAATGTGTTAGTAGATGCGGAAGTTATGTTTATATTAACACCACTGAAATTAATAGTTTGTGACGCACTTGTGTCAAATTGTACCACATTATTAATAGATACGGCACTAAATCCTCCTCCTCCACTAGGTGCGGTTGTTGTGTAAGTTACAACACCGTCTGAATTGGCAACTAAAAATCTTGTATTAGCGGACGATTGTAGACCCTCTAATCTCAATGGATTAGAAGTTGCATAAACATGTAATGGGTTTGTTACTGCAGTAGTTCCTATCCCTACAAATCCTCTTGTTGACCCACTACCTTGTATATGAACATCAGGAGTATTACTACCTACAGTTTGACCAGCATAAAATCTTATATAATCATCAGTATTTGTTCCAGGTCCATTAATAATATTTAACCCATTTGTATTTGAAAAGGCAAACACAAATGTGTCACCAGTTCTTCCTAAAGAGTTATTTGTTGTAGTACTAGAATTACCATATCCTCTTGACCCAATTGCAATACCATGTGGCCCTAAACTTCCTGAGGCATCAGGCTGAAAAGAAGTATACATTAATACATTATCAGTATCTCCTGAAATTGCAATTTGTTTCCAATCACCAAATGGTGCCACTATGTCATCTCTAAAGAAAAATCCCGATTTTCTATCAAAACTCTTAAAATCAAATGTATATTCAGGATTGTTTATGTTTAATCCTAATCTTGCAGATTTTTGAGCCGTTTCTGAATTAAAGTCAATTGTTAAACCTGAAGCCCCACTGTTATTTCCAAAGTAAACTCTACCTGTTGACAGTGGTTGAATTTTTATATCAGAAGTGCATGGGTAAATTTCATTCAAATATAATTGGTTGATACAATTTCCTGACCCTCCTGAAAATGTTTGACTAAAACCTGTGATGGTTATTGTTCCACCAGTTGAGTTTGATAATGATAATGTTGTATTTCCACTACTATATGTTCCTGCCGAAATATACAATCCTGTTACACCTGTAACAGTTATTGTTCCCGCTGAAGAAGTTAAATCTAATTCTAAATTACTACTATCAAAAGTACCTCCTGTAATTGGAGCTCCTCCACCTCCACCTGAACCAAATCCAGTAATATTTTGTGTACCACCTGTTATATTAGTAAGAGTTAAGGTTCCAGTTACTCCGTTAAAAGAACCTCCCGTAACCGCCAAATTAGTACCATAATATTTTTTCCAAACCGCATTACTTCTTGTTACACCACTTACCCCATCAATTGTATTTGCGGTCCATGATGATACTAAAAGTTGTCCTTCAGGTGTTGAGGTATTTACGGTTGTTCCATATTCAGAAATAACAACGGTATTTGTTGCCCCAGTGGCGTTATTCCAAAGTGTTTCGTAGTTATCTATTGCAAATTGGTAAACTTGGTCATATTCATAAACATAAACTAACATCCCAAGTTTTCTTCTACCTGAAGATATATTATCAGGGTTTAGAGTTAAAACGTCAGTTGAAAATGGTCCAGCACCTCCTTTCAATAAATTTACAGGAATTGTATTACCAGTATATTCAATTGAACCTGTTTGTCCTGTTGGTATCGTAAAAATTAAATCAGTTACATTAAAAACTTCCATGTATCCACCGATACCATCAGTACTAAAATGAGTACCATAGGTCGCTTCTCGGTTAACTGATTGTGTTCCGAGTAATTGTATTGGCGAAATAGATTTTTTATATGGAAAATTTGACATACTATTATATAATTATCACCCAACTACACTTCCTCTAAAATATATATTTGTTGAATTTTTTAGTTGGAAATTTGATGATGGGAATGACGTATAAACTCTATATGTCGCTCTTGGAATTGTATTTCCTGTATATGTAAATGTATAAGCGTAAATTGTTGATTCCATTAAAGTACTAGTTAACACATTTGGGTTATCAATACTTACATCAATTTCTTTTTGTATTAATCCATTTGTCAGTCCAGTTGGTATTATCCATGTATACCATGATTGGTCTTCTACAGTATTTGCAGGTATTGACATGGTTTTAAAGTTATATTTAACAATAGGATTACCATAATCGTCAACTCCTCCTGAAGTCGATGGCACATCTGAGTAAAATTTCTGAGGGAATGAGCCACTTGTCCAACCTGAAAAGTCAACATAATTATTAAATTGTATATTAAAATCTGTTTGATTAGTTGCAGGTTGTCTACCATTTGTAAATCCGTAAAATGATAATCCTTTATCATACATCCATTGTCCAATATCGGTCGAACCAGAATATGGTTCAATAAATAAAATCGCACTTATAAAAGATGGTGGTGAAGATATTGATGGTGTTGGTGTATTTGTAGGTGTAACTGACGGAGTTGGGGTATATGTCGGAGTAACTGACGGTGTAATTGTGGGGGTTGATGTTATTGTTGGTGTAATACTTATTGTAGGTGTGTTTGTAGGTGTAATACTTATTGTAGGTGTGTTTGTAGGTGTAATACTTATTGTAGGTGTAATAGAAGGGGTAATAGATGGTGTCGGGGTTGGTGATGTAAAACATTGATACTGAGAAGTAAATACACATCCAGTTGAGTCAACTATTTTAATTAAAACAATTGGAGCCATGATAAATTCTGATGGCAAATTAAACTCAACTGAAGGTGGTACATATTGTGTTATTGTTGTAACATATACACATGAAAATTCATTAATGTCACATACACTTACATTATAAGGTGGTATACCTGAAATATCATTTATTGTAATTAATCCCATTATGGACAAACAATATCATTTATCGACAAACAACTAATATCATAATCTATTAAGATATCAAATGTTATTGTCTCATCTTTATAGTATTCAACCCCTCCAACAACTTCAGATTCAATTTCAATAGAACCATTAACAGCATCAACTGTACAATCTGTAATATATGGAATACTCAATATCGCATTTTCCAAAATACCTGAAAAATAAGATAGTGTAGGTATTCTATCGAAAGTGGTTGTATAATAGAATGGGAATGTGTAGTCAGTTGAATCAATCGTAACTTTCAAACTAAATTCAGCACTGTTTAATTTACAATATTCAGCATCCGTAACTAACGAAGAATATCCCGAATAAAGCATATTTTTTAAACTTAATTTTGATGAAGGACTATACTCTCTAACCCCACTACCGTATGTAAATGAGTAGGTTGTTGAGGTTGATGGTACACATACTATATCAGTACTTAATAATTGTTGACACCCTGTTTCTCCACTTACGGTTAAATAGTATGTTCCAGCAGTTAATCCTGTAATGTACATACCAGTCTGTCCATTAACATTATCACTCCAAGTTAAATTAAATGGACCGTCAGATTCTTCAATTAAAACTTGTATTGTACCATCAGTACCTCTATAGCATGTTGACGGATACATAAATATGGAATATGGTTCCGAATTACTTACTACCGCATAATCTAATTGTTTACATTGTTCGGAATTTACCACAGAAATTTCATAATTACCCGCAGAAACACCAGTAAAAGTATATGTTGTTGCAGTGGTATCAACTGATGAACTTCCATTACTAAGTGAATAAGTATAAGAATTACCAGTAGTACTGGCGCTTATTATTGATATTTGTATTATCCCGTCATTGTTACCACAAGTAGTACCCGTAGAATTAACTGAAAAATCATAAGAAGGATTGTTAGTAATAACAGTACTTCCACTATAAGTACAAGCACTAAATGAGTCCCTAATTAATAAAGTATAGGTATCAGAACTTAATGAATTAAAGGTTGTATTTGTTAATGTTGAACTTATGTTTATTTCGGTACCCTGAGAATTTATTAACGACATTAAATATGGTGGAGCCCCTCCATTTAATTGTACGGTAACTGAACCATTTTTATAACCACATTTTGAATTTTCAGAAGTTATAGAAACAACTGAAAAAGTGTTAGGTGTACTTAATCTAGCATTTGTTTTAAATGTACACAAACTAACATCAGTTACATTTAATTCATATAAACCTGAAGATAAACCTGAAAATGTTATTTGTTCTGAATAACTAACGACTCCATATCCATTACTTAATAAATAATAATATGGGGCACTACCTCCTGATATTGTGAAAGTTATTGAGCCGTCGCTTTGTAAACAAGTAGGTTGTACTACCGAATAATTAACTAAACTAATTGGACTTGCATTATCAACAAAAACACCCTTAGTTAAACTACATCCATAATAATCAGTTACAGTTACACTATAATTATTTCTAGTTAACCCTGTTACAAAATAAGATGTTTGTCCTGATGGTACATTAGTTGACCATTCATACGTAAATGGTGGTGTTCCAGTTAATCCTGTTACGTATATCTTACCATTGTTTAATAAACACGCAGGATTATTAATAACATATAATTCAAAATCTAAAGTTTCAGAACCGTGAATAATTACAGAATCACTAGTTCCAACACATCCACCTTCAGATTCGACATTAGAATAATAAATACCAGGACCTAAATTTATAAAACTAAATATAGTTCCACCACCACTTTGTGTTTCATATAATTCACCATCTTTAAATAAAGAAACTGTATTTGATATAAAATTTGTTGGGGTATTAGCAGTAATAATCCCGTTATTTTGTCCACAGGTAGTATCCTTAAATACTCCTAAATTAATAGTTGTTGATGAGACTATGGATACGGAACCTATTACAGTACTAGCCGATGTTAATAAAGATGAATCTGTTAGTTGAAATGCGTAGGTTCCAGCACTCAAACTATTAACAACATAAGGATTTGTTGTAATTGTTTGAGATGAAAACGTTAGTCCTGAAATTGGCGATATCCATGTAATATTAAATGGTGGAGAATCCCCACTAACTGATAAACTAAACGACCCCGATGATGTGTTTGAACAATCACCTACTGTTGATATGTTATAATATATTAATCCCATCTATTAGATACATGTTAATTGAACATTTATGAATTTTAATTCTAATTCAATACTATCTATTACTTCACAATTTTCAGATGTAAATATTAAATTATAACCATTTTTAGTATATCCAATACCTAATTGAGCGAGTTCTAAGAAAATATACGACATTCCTTGAGCAATAAAATCATACCACTGAGTCTCAGTAATATCTAATGAACCCGCTAAAAATACAACTGGGTCAATATAAGATAAAGTATTTGAAGTTCCGTCATAATTTGTAATCACAATATCAAAACCATATTGCATACTAACTATAGTTGTTGTGCTAGGGTCACAATCTAAAGCAAGTTTAGATAAATTGTACTGAGTTTGGATGTTGTTTAAATCATATTCCATGTCAACAATGAATTGAGTTTCACTACAATCATTGTTATTATATCCTCCTCCGACCTGTGGTCCTGAGATTTCTTCTTCTATTGTAAAACAACCTCTTTGTGGTCTGTAAATAAATTTTTGTCTGTGGAAAATTGAATTCTCTAATTTAGTTCCTGTATTCCATATAGTAGTTGCGGGAATAAATTGTTCGACAAGTCTTATCCAATAATCACCTATTCCTTCAATGTAGTTTATCATATTTTGATAATTGAAGTTATTATTTTCAATTCCAACGTCTTGGTACATTGTTAGATATTTCCAAAAAATAGACTGTAGTGTTGGGTATCCGCTAGTTTTTCCATCTGAAGAAAATTGTCTATTTCTAACATTTATCATATTACTCCAAAATGTTCTATAAAACTCATAGAAAGTTTTATTTTGTGGTTTAGGATTGATAAATGTCCAATCAGTACCTCCTGTTTGTGGATATGGTGATGATAGTCCTGTACTTGGTATTGGGTAACTTTTTGTATTTGATAGGTACCACACATCATAAGCCAATGCTTGTGCAGGATTTAAAAATAAATCGATATTCTTAACGTTTATAACAAGTTTATCATCACTAACTTCGTATAATGAATTATACCCAGCATTTAAAGATTTTCTAAATTCACTATCAGAATTTGACCAAGATTTTTTATTGTCATTTGTTTTAAGAATTTCAAATCCAATACCTAAATATGGAAAATTTCTATAAATATCTAAATATTTTTCACCATATGTAAAAGGTTCTAATGATGTTTGAACATTGAAGTTTTGTCCAGTAAAAACACTATTAGTGTTGTCAACTATTTCAGGACTTCTATGTTGTGGTGTTGATTCAAACCACCCTTCTCCTTTTTGGAAAAACATATTATCAGTATCTTGTGGTGACGATGGATATCCATTATCGTCTATTGGGAAATCATTGATGGTTGTTGATATATCAATTATTGATGTTGAAGAAGTAAATGCCGAATAGGTTACTCCATTAAATCTATATGTGTTATTTGAATCTAACTGTGGTAATGTTGGGGCGTAGGTCCCTCCAGTAATCGTTATATATAATTCATCAAATTGTTCAATAGATATAGGACCATCCGCTAAATAAACATTTTCATTAAACTCAATTAGTGCCTCTGGTGCCCCTATAAAATTTAATAAAAATTCTATAGACTTTCTAGTTCCTTTAGACCTAAAAAGATAACCTGAATTCATTATTAAATTTCTATAATACTGATATTGTAATTCTTCTAATGTTTTACTGTCCGAATATCCTGGAAACTCATTTTGTGTTTGTCCATATAAAGAAGTAATAAATCCACTGTTCTGTATTGGGGATATATTTGTTGACCATCCTAATGTTTGAGCAATGTTAACCAGTAATTTTGACGGTACATCATTACCAACATTATAATTTATTGATGTCATGTGAGTTATGGCATCGATATATTTTTTAGTCTCGTCAAAACTACGTCCATAAATTTTCAATACTTTTGCAACTTTATTGTCGCTAGTATCAAACTCTTTAAATGCGTCTGTCGTATAAAATCTTGAAACTAAATCGGTCCTAAATGTATCAAAATCTTCCCCTATTAAATTTAAAGTTTCAATATAATCTTGAAAGGCGGAAGTTCTTATATCAATATTCCATTGTCCGTCTAAATTCCATGTTACGCTTTGAAATTTAATGAATATTGTTCCATCATCACCTTCGGTAGGTACTTGGAATTTCGCGGTATATCTTGGTGTAATATATCGGTTTAAAAGTAATTCTTCTACCTCATCTAATTCTAAATTAAAAACCTCATTAACTATTGTATCATTTGGTCTTATAACTAAAGAATCGTAGGATACTGATTGTCCACTAAATGGGTCACCAACAACTATTATTGATAGTGTACCAGCACTTATTGATGTTGTAGGTGTAATATCAAATAATTCGTATGAATTATTATTTACCTGTAAAATATAATTAACAAATTCACTAGTTAAATTTCTATACTTTGAAACTTCAAATTCTAAGTTATTTATATTTTGAGTTGCATTTGTAGTAAAATCTATAGAAAAAGGATTCTTAATAGATGCAACAGAAATATCTAAACTTGTGAGATTTTCTAAACTATCATAGGTTATATTAAAAGCGGTTGACCCTGTTGTTAAATTTAACCTCATTTTATCAACCTCTAAAGCCGCAGGGTAAAAATTAACTATATTAGTTACCGCGGCTGAAAATCTATTAGTTAATGGCCCGTATGCGACAAAGTTTAAAATATTTGTTTCGTCAAAATTTGGGTATACTTTAAAATTAGCATTATAAATTTGTTGGGCTTGGTCAATTGAAGTTATATCTAAATCAGAAAGTGATATTGGTTCTGAAAATACACCAATATCAAATGTCCTATTAACTTTTTCAACTACACTTGTTGTAAATTGGAAATTACCTTGCGTAAGTCCTCCACCTTGTACGATTTGTAAACCAACAAGGTTGTCTGAGAAAGAACCAGCACCGCTAGGTTTTTGTGGTGGACAAGCGTATTTAGCCATTATGAAATTATATTTTCAAAGTTCTTAGTGTTATCAATATCATCCCCTCTGTCTTGTCTAACTTCATAAAGAAGTTCGTTGAATTGGTCTCGGATTTCATAAAGATTATATTGTTTATATATATTATTATCGCTATCGTATATAGTATAAATTCCATCATCAATTGATTTCGTTTGATTACCATATAATGCAATTGCAATAGTTGAGGAGTCATGTTCGACAATCTCAACTTCAACCACTGTTGGGTTAAAAAAAGTATTTGTAAAAACAATATTTTGATTTGGTACCCCAATATATGGAGTCGCATTTGGTTTTACTGTTGGTGATGCCGATGGTGACAATGTACAAAATAGTAAATCACTAGTACCATCTGTGTATCGATACCTTACCGCTTTTTGTATAGTATTTGTTAAATTTTGGGTAACTGGTTCACAATAAAAACAAGAAGTCACTATTCTAAAAAAATTAGGTATTTTAGTTCCATCAGAATTTAAATACTCCACTCTAAATCCAACAAGTCCTTGATTGACAAATTTATTTCTATATTCAGTAGGTACGTCTTGTAGATTTATAATTATACCTTTAACATTCGGTGAAGACGATAGAACACCGCAATCATTTATTTTTGTTCTTATTTGTGAAGGTCTAAAATATAAAGTATAAATTCCTAAAGCATTAAATTCATCTGCAGGTAATCTAAGATTATACAGTCCTCCAAGTAGTTCATTATTATTACCGCCAGTACTACTGTTGTTGTAGTATGGTGTTAAGTATTGAAGAGAATCTAATTTTGTTAACGTAAAATTTGTAGTATCATCTCTTGAGGGTGTATAGTGTAGAATAATCTCAACATCCTCAGGACTAACGTCTGATGGTCTAACTATTCCGTAATTTCCTGTAGCCAATTTAAAAAAAATTTAAAGTTTATATTTCATTGTAATTCACAACATTAAAAAATTTGTATCCATATGTTACTAATTGTTCCATACCTCTTACTTCACCAATTCTCCTAAAATTTTCTAATCCTGAGTTTTTACCTCTTTCAATAAATACATTTGTTTGTATTTCTGGTTGGTCAATTATGTTCATTAAATACTCAAATTTTGTCATCGCCGAAGAAACAATCATATCTGTTGTAATACCTGACGAATAACAAATAAATGCAGTAGTACCTCCTGAATAGTCAAAGTATACTAAATCATTTATTGTATATGAAGTATATTCTGGACTTTGTGACATTACATAACCCGTACCTCCATCTTCAATTTGAATTATTAAATCATTTATATATGGTGACGCTCCGTAGGTTTCTAATTCGTTTAATCTTGATTGGGTGAAACCAGACACAACAAAAGGAGTACTAACATAGTTTGAGCTAATTTGTGAATTTACACTTGTTTCACTATCACCAGTAAAAATATAATTTTGTGATGTTGGGATTGTCGACCACGAACCTTGGTTTACTTGGAATGTTACCGTACCGTATGGATTAGTTATAGGGTCAATAGTATATGGTATCTTTATATCCTTTTCAATAATGAAGTTACCAATATTGTTACTTCCTGTAAATGAAATAGTATAAGTAACATCCGTATCAACATTAGAATATAAATGACAAACAGACTCAGGTATAAAATTTGTAACTTGTTCGATATTACCGTCACCCCAATTTACAAAATAAGTTGTTTCTTGTAAGTAATTAGCAAGATTATTAGATGTATTATATATACAAATTTGATATGGTGATAGTGTATTACCTGAAAATATAAAATTAACATCTTCTATACATTGTGATAAATCACCATCAAACACAGAATAATATCCAATATCATTATAATCACTTTTAAGTAATATAGGAATTGACAAATCTGTTAATAATGACTGACCATTAGTACCTCCAGATAAAATATTAGGTAGACTTGGGTAATATCCAAATGTAAATCCACTACTTGTGATAGTTTCAATATCATACTTTAAAACTTCTGGCGATATTTTAATTTTAAAAATTTCCATATTATACTAAAGGAGGGTTTTCATATTCGAACCAACTTACGTTTGATAAGTCAATATCATTTATTGCATCTAAAATTCTATATACTTTATCTCCATAATCAAATTTAACTCTGTAATAAAAATATTCATTAGGTATCTGATATGGGTCAGAAAAATTATTTTGTGATTTTGTTGTAAATTTTGTATATGTACCGTCTTTCGCATCAAAAAATTTAGATGTCATATACAAGTAATCAACATCTATTAAATCTTTGTCTTGAAACCAATATATATAATACCCTTCTTGGTTACCAACGTGGTCTAACGTGAATATCGGTACTATAGAATCATCCGCCTCAAAACTAGAATTAGGGTCGTTACAGTCACATGACTGAGATGCGGTAGATGTATACACCCCAGGATTACTATTTGCGAAATTTACAGGATAACCAGCGGTGTTAGTTATAAAATAAGCAGATGTACCCGCTAAGCTACATATTGGTACAGGATTTTCGCTAGTTACATTAATAATATTTGAAACATCACAACAATCCTTATATCTTAATTCCCCATCAAATTTTGGATTGAACAAATACTCAATACAATCTCTACTTATAACATTACCATTAGTTGGCCTAATAATTATTGATAAATAAATTTTTTGTTTCTTAGGGTCCATGGTATCATATAAGTCCAACTTAAAAAAAGAATTCTTAAATGAATTAACTTTTTTTCTAACTTCATTTAATGTAAACCTTTCACTGTATGTGAAACTATTTTCCCACACATCAGTATTTGGTTTTTTAAAATAAAAAGTATATATTTGTTGCGTTTTTCCACCATTTAAATCTCTTGAGAACCTATCTAACTCATAATTAATAGGTAATCCAATTACTTCTTCTAATACTGTCGTTTCGTACGAATCAATCGTATCTGAGCGATTTAATAAATCCCAATTTTGACCAATAGGAATTTGGACAGTTCTATCATTAAATGATGGGGTTAATTTTATTTTATTCACAATCATCTATTATAGGTATTTCTATTGTGCTTATTTGTGTAATATTTGAGCCTTCAGGTATTATCCTAAAAATAAAATTTTCATAAGGATAGTGTTTGTTATTCATAAATGGATAATCAACACCATTACCGTCAGAATCAATAAAACCATAAGAATACATATCTCTCCATATAAATCTATTTTCATATTGTGAGTAATACGCATAGTTTGGGATGTCTACAACGTTTATTGTAGAGCTTTCTTCTATATAGTCAGAAAAATCTTTAATTTTAATATTATAATGAGGATTATAATAATACCCTAATGGGTTATCTATACTACCACCAATATTAAAATTGTCAGGATTATATGTGAATTTTTGGTAGTATTTAGATATTACTGTTTCTTGTTGTGTAATATTATTCCACTCACATAAGTCACCATAAATCTCATCACCTATTTCATAAGAATCATTTGACCAAAAAAATCTATTTTGGTATCCAGGTATTATTGGGCTAAAATAATTTGTACCCAAATTGACTTCAGAATTTATATTATTTCGGTTCCACCAATTTGTTGTTTCAGATGAAATATTAAATGCCCATCCTTCTTTTAATGCGTTACCTGTACCTGTCGGGAATGGTTTATTAAAATATCCAAAATAACCTCTATTAACTACAGTTACAAATAATTCACTTATAGGTCTATTTTTATTATCATATAATCCATTTATATTAAGTGTTTCTTGAAATGATATATTATAGGACTGTGAACCCTCTTTTATAGAAGTTCTTGCTAAAAAATTAGGTGTTAATTCTTTTGATTCGTATTTTTTGGTGGTTCTAAATGCGTTTTGTTCAAACCCTGAATTAGTAACAACCGAACCTGTGTAATTAGTTAATACTTTGTGTTTTCTAACATAATATTCTGATTTACTTTCAATTGGATTATCATTATTAACAATTCTTTTAAATTGACCAATGTTATTTAATCCAAATCCTGGTGAAGGTGATGTAGGAAAACCAACATCTAAAATATTAAAAATCTTATCTTCTGAACCATAAATCTCGTCGCCTAAGGTATACACTTGGAATCTTACCACTCCCTGTATATCAAAATCTAACTCAACGTATTCACCAACTTTTAAATTATGGTTTACTGGACATTTAAACTTCCAAACATTTTTACCGTTGAATGTTGTTTGAGTCATTTGGTACGGTATTCCATTCTTTGGTTGCCAATTAATAATTTGTCCATCAGAAAACTCATATTGTAAAAATCTACTGTCGTCACTTGAATTGGTATATGTTAAATAAAAATACCAATTATATCTTGTCGCCTCCATGGGTTCAGAATAAACATGATATTGTGGTGGGGCAGTGTATCCTTCTATATTATAATCAGTTCTGATAAAATTAAATTCATTATACTGTGGGTAACCCGCCCAAGCAATTGTGTTTGGTTGTAATAATTGTAACTGTTTATAATTTAACTCATCAAAATAATATAAATTATTATTAAATGGAGGATAAGGATTAAAAGGTGTTTGTGTTAGTCCTGTATATGAATTTGAAAAAATAACTTGGAATTTACATGTCGGTACAAATAAGGTAGACTTTTGTCTTTCCATATTATAAACCTCACCTAAACTAGCCGATATATTTCTTTCAAATTCATCTAATTCTTTTATTTTACCACTTAGCGGTATTGTTAAATCAATACCTTCCTCAACGGCACCTTTATACCTTAAACTACCTTTTACAAAATTTATACTACCTAAATCGCTCATATTATCACTTCATTTGTGTTTACATATTTAGTTATAAATCTATCCATAGCACTACCCCCAACTTTTAATCCAAAATAGAAATTAAACGGAGAACCAAAAGTTACAGGACTGTTTGGTGACTGAGAGTAGTTATATGTTGGGTTACCATTTGTATCAAAATTAACAATATACCCTCTGAAATTACGTATTAAATTACCATCAGGTTCAAAGTACTCCGAAGAAGGATTAAACCTATCTAATCCTTGGTACTTGTATGAGAAAAACGCTCCAGTATTTGTTAAATAATTATTAGACTGATATCCAAAAATTGACGGTGTGTTATTTTGGTAATTAATCTCCCACTGATAAAAAGGTACTACTTGGGTTTTAGTTGGTATGTAGGTAAAATCAGCCTGAGTTCCAGGTACAACTGCGTTTTGATTCCATATAGTTCTTCTTGGAGATACGTAATCTCTAGCTTGGGTGTCCCCAGTAAGTAAAAGTCCGAATACACTATTACCTAAATCATCCTCTAAAAATACAACAGAAGTGTTATCATAACTTTCACTAGAATACTCAGTAAGTCCAAATTCAGAATTAATAGATATTAACTGACTATAATCAGCATCAATCACTCCAGGTATTAACCCGTTAAAATACAATGCCCCATTTTTCCATCTTTTGTTTGCGAAAAATGCTCCGACTGATGGGTCGTCACCACCTTCCTCATTACCATCATCTGCAGTAGAAGGAATTAATGTTTGAATAAATGTAGTGTTTATTAATCGACTTAAAACAAATAAATTAAGAATATCACTAACATTTTTAAATGATGTTGATGGCACCTGATTTATTATGTATCCATCATATTCATCCGAACTAACTAATTCTTGTATAAATTCAACTTTTGGCCCAATGTCTAATATTGTCGTTGGGTATAATAAATTTTTGAAATTACCGTAAACTGATGATGGGCTTGAGTTTGGTAAAGCCTCTTTACCTATAAAATTAATACCATCATATGGACTGCTCCTGTAGAAGTAATTATTTATTGAGTCATTAAAATAAATAGTATCTTTACAATATAACCTATATGGTTGGTTTTGACTATCAAAAAACGTTGTGTTTTGGAAAGAGTACGCATATAATGTACCGTTTATCCAATTATTAGAATACGTGTGGGATATTACGTCAAAACAAAGTGCAAAATTAAGTTTTAATCTTTGAACCCATTCAACCACCATTGCGATATCGCTATAACCTCTACCATCAGGGTCTCCAGGAATGTCTTTTCTAAATAATGATAATATAGGTCTTGAAACTAAATTGTAACACCCTTCACCTCTATTAAACCATAAGTATTTATTTTGTTTACTATAAGGGTCAAGGTCATAAATAACAGGTTGATTATTTTCAACACCATAACTATTTAAATCTACAGCTTTACTACATTCACTTAATGACTGTGATATATTAGCAATAGCCCCGTCTTCACCTCCAGGTAAAGTATTATAATCAATATCAACAGAATTAATTTGATTCGCTGGTTCACCACCTTGTTGAACGTACGTACATCCTGTACCGAATTTAAATATTGCAAAGGTTGGGTTTTGATGTAATAAAAATCCATTACCATTACCATTTGTACTTAGGGTTGTTGAAGTCGGCAATCTATCTGTTCTAAAAACAATTTTATGTCTATTGTTTACAGATATTTGATGATTAGGTGTTACATAATCTTGAGGCCCAGTTTGTACTTCAGGAAATGCGGCGTATGCTGGAGATAAATATAAAACATTACCTAACGAATGTGCTATTGCACCATCACATTCGTTGTTATTAGAATAACCACACCAAGTAGCATTAGGATATCCCCCCTGATATCCAGAACTATATAATCTAGCGCCACCAGGATAACTATTACTCCATCTAAATCCCATAGCCGACCCACCTTCAACATATTCTTTTTTATTACTATCAATCCAGTATCCTGAAACCCTATTGGTTTCTGAATTATAAATGTAATCACTACCAATTTGACCAACATTTCGGTACCAACCATAAGAAGCAATTTCGTCACCGTTAAAATAACAATCGGCAATAGGTCCAGCATTAATTGGAAAGCACCTAGTGCATCTCGCAGAATCACTAGTCGCTTTATATCTACTAAAATTAACACCAAAACCATTATGTATGTCAATAACCATATATTGCTGAGAAACAGTGTTTTCAGAACTTGGTTCAACCATATTTGTGGGTCCTGAACAACCAGGGTTCCATACACCCGAATTCCAATAAGCATTTATATCTAAAGCCGAATAATAATTAGGTAGTGTGGTTGTAAAAGCACTAAAGTTATTTGAATAATTAAATAAATAACTGTCATAAAAAATACCAATACCCTCACTATCATCAGAATTTGTTAGTATTTGATTGTGTCTTGGTAGTTTTAATCCAGACACATTTTGAGGTGACCCGTCCTGTATTGGTATATTCATTCTAAAATTACCCTCAATTACAAACTGATTATTTTGTGCCCCGTAATTTGGATATCCATATAATCTAGACAAATCAATTTTTTGAGATATTGGTGGAGAATGTACATCAACTCCTCTTTGTAATATTAATAACTTTCTTGTTGTTGAGCCAGTAAATGTATTATACGATAACGCATCTAAATTACTACCATATTTATGGAATACCCCATATCTACAAGCTTCTATAGCGGCATTGGCATTTTCTGTACTTTCAGTAAAATATGCCATTGAGTTATCAAATCCCCAACTAGAGGTTCCATTAACCCCAACATCTCCATTAAAAATATGTGAGGAATCTAAAAATCTCCAAGGTAATGAAAATCGATTATCATTATTCGAAAGTGGATTAGCGTTTGATTTATAAGTATCAAAGTCAACTATATCAAGTACTTGGAAATACTCAATATCCGCCTTAAAACACGTAGTTCTAGTTAATTCTCTTTGTTCTTCGCTATACCAAGGCATCGCGTACGTAACTTGGGATTCACCTAAGCCAAAAACAGGGTTAGCATATCTAACAGTTATCGTTTCGGGTATTGATGTTGCACCTGTTATATTATTAGCGTTAATATCATTTGACATAGCAGGATTTTGGAAAGATATAATATCACCTCTACTAAATCCTGTAGTTTCGATTAACAATACTAATGTATTGTCAAAGTGATTTAAATTACCGTTAGCTTCAGGAAACCAAGTAACTTTTATTTGATTCCATCCTGTATTTCCAGGACTTAAATTACTATTAGTATTATCAAAATACTTAGCCTTAGTATTAAATAAATTTAATCTTTCCGCAATAGGTAAACTTGATGATATATAATATGTTGCACTATTATTATTATAATAAGGAACTCTATCAATACAAGGTCTATCAGGGTCATTAGACCCAGCCAACAAAACAGATTGTATATAATTAACATTTCCGTAACTATTCAATGAAGTAAAATCAATAAGATTAGAAGTATTTTGTAATGAATTTTGAGCAGTCCATTGACTTAAACTGTCGGAATATGCGTTATCACTAACATCAACACCATCAATATTACATCTGCATCTTTCACATCCATCTTCAGTATATAAAAATAAAGGTAATTTTATATTCTTAAAAGGATTATTACTAAATATTTCACTATCAATTGGTATCGGTGATGGGCAATCAAAACTTAACCCTAATAATCCAGCAACACTATTTATACCATTACAAATAGCTATTACGATGTTCGCAATTACACTAATAACGATTATAATAATTGCAAATATTGGCCATAAAAAAGCCAAAACGTGTACTATAACTACAAGAGGTACAAGAACAAATTTTAAAATTGTGAGAATTAATGTTAATGCAAGATAAATAAAATCATATCTAAAATAAGCGTCATTAGTTGGGAATGGGTTGTAATCTCCCTCACACTTTGAATCTGTGATGTGTTTAATTTGTATAGATTTTTGTGGGGCATATGGAAATTTCTGTCTAGTTACCCTATCTAATAATTGTGAAACGGTGTAAACTTTATTATATTGTAATTCAAAAAATCTATCCTCACAGTTAATGGCTTCATTAACCATTAAGTCATTACCATAATCTTCCCAACTTAAACTATAAGCGTATGAACATTGTTGTAACCATTGACTTTCTGTTAAAATAGTAACAAATAATTCACCATCAACAGATGTATCGGTTAATGTGTATCTTATCTTTACAATGTCACCACTATCTAAATTACATATTGGTATTGTTGTTTGATATTCAGGTACTACAACGTCATTAACCAAAATTTCATAACTTTGTACGTTTTGGGAATTATTAATATTAATCGCATTATCATTAAATTGCGCACCAAATACTAATTCTTGTGGGTCAGAATTATGGTTTAAAGTAATACTACCACTAGCAATACTTTGGTTAGATGGGTCATTACTAGATGATTCCCAACCATACTCTTTAATATTTGGAACTAAAAAATATCCTCTTTTATTTTCCTCTGAGAGTTTTGGGGATTGTTGCCATTTTATTTTAAATCTATACTTACCTTTTGTCGGTACTCCTACTGTTGGGTCATTTGAAACTAACCTATTGCCGTATTCATCCGTATACACATATTCTAAGTTCATTGGGACTTCAACAACCCATGTTCCATTATCATCAATTATTTTACCGTCATTTTCTAATCTAAAGTCTTCAAGTACTGGTCTTCCATCTACATCAGAATCAACTGTTTGTCTAATAGTTTCTATTTGACCTGGACCTGTAATTAAATCACATAACCAACCAGCTTTAGCAGGTGTTTTACAAGTCCTTTTTATTTTCTTTCTGTCATTAGTCGAAATTAGGGACCCCATGAACACTGCTGTAGGTTCAAGAGTAATTGAAGACTCTGTTGTTAAATCGAAGTCCGCTCTAACTATATAGTAATCACAGATATCAGGTTGACCATAAAAAGGGGCAACTTGTATTATTTTTTGTAATGTTACAATTTGTGGTAACTCACTATAATTTTCAGAAAACTTAAAAGAAGCACCATTAACTTGACTTTCAGTTGCTCTTCCAATTCTAATTAAATCTTGTGGGGTTAAAGAAAATTCCCCAATATCAGATAAATCAATCTGCATAAATAAGTTATGCTGACCAACAGGTACCCCAAAAATCATGAAGTCACCTGAATCATTTGTCTTTACAGTAAACTTATAGTATTTGTCATAAACCTCAATTACTGAAGAATCTAATAATACGTCTTCTCTCTCAGGAAATGTACCAACAGGAACGTGACCAGAGTGTGATTTAGTGTACGGTAATAAATTATACTTATAACCATCTTCATTTAAATCTTCAAAACTCTTATAAGGGTATAGAGTAGAGATTATTGGATTTAATTCATCTTCATCTGATATAGGTATAAAAATTGCAACTTTAGCATTTGGTAAACCAAATCCTTTGTTACAAAATACCCTACCGCAAACTACTCCAAAATCAGGACAATTCCTTGTATAAACATCGTTTGGAAAAATAGAAAACGATAATATATCAAGTTGGTCATAATCTTGTTCTAATTTAACTTGTAGGTACTTATCAACACCAACTTCAGTTCTAATCCTATAAGAATTTGACATATATTTTTTTTAATAAATAGTTTACTCACTATTTTTAAAAAATAAATGATAAGACTTAACTATATTATGAGAAGTTAACAGTTTGTAAGTTAAGCACACTTACAGTTATGTCATTTTGAGGAAATCTTACTTGATATATCTGACTTGGTTCAGCAAAAATAGTCTCATTAATTAACCCTATTTGTTTGGTTGCAGAGTCAGAATATGATTGTGAAGTTTCAGATGAAGAATATAATCCTCCAACCTTGTTAAACACATCAATCTTTGATAATGTTATTACTCCATTTTCACTTTGTATTAATTGTCTTATTTCAGCAACATTAACATTTTGTCCCATCTCACGATTAACAGGATTCATATAATTGGATACTCTAGTAATTATATTTGAAATTACCGCCCCCTGATTTTGAGTAGCGTCTAAAGTAACATATATTTGGAATGATAAGTCAATAACACTAGCACTTGATATGAATATGTAATCATTCATCATTCTATAGTTTGACAAATAATTAGCCAAATTACTTTTAAGGGTATTTGAAACTAATGGTGTTAATTTACCATTAATATCATAAGACAATATATTAATTTTAATCTTATTATCTTCTTCAGTAATTGCCACTTTTGCAGGAGCTCCGAATTGTGAGGGCATTTTACGTATTAATGCTTCGTAGTCACTAACTGTAACCGCTCTATTTTGAGCGGCAAAATTAAATGTAACATAATTTCTAACTTCTTCTGTTGTCGGTGCGTTAGAGCCTCCAACTGCGGCAGTTACGTTATTACAATTTAATGATGTTATTACACTTGTATTAATAGTTTGTGAGGGTCCATTAACATTAAAATTTATAGTTCCAATTTGATTCAATGTGTTAATACCTAAATTAGTCCCTAAACCTCCTCCGACTCTATACTGAATAAACAGTGTTGAATTAGCCTTTAATGTTGACCCTAATGAGAAATTATTTTGGTATTTTGATAAGTCTAACGGTGTTCCATTTCTTGCAAACTCTCTTAATAATTCATCTGTAGATGTATTACCCCCACCAAAAGTTAATTTCATAAACCCTTCTGGAGTATACTCAGTTATAAATCTAGTATTAGTCTGAATATATTTACCAACTTTAACTCCTGGCGTGTCTGAAGTTTTAGTAGGGTCTTCTATAAAAATTCTATCCTCAGCCAAAGCTTGTACTTCATACCATTTATTTGCAACACCTAAAAATTCTTGAGCCGAGGGTACATTAGAATAATTAGTACCATCTTTAAGAAGAACACTAGTTACGCCTAACACATTTTTTTCAGGTAAAAATATTTCAAAAAAAGGTCTAGATTCCGCATTAGTTATTGTTTTTCTAAAAACCTTCGTAACTCCATTAATTACAGGTTCTCTTTTAACTATAGTGTAATTAATAATTTGATTACTCGCATTATAATTAGGTATTTTTAATCTATTTGGGTAACCTTCATTATTAAATGGTGACGCAAAATCAATGTCATACGCCGCTTCAAATACTTGCCCTGAACCTTGGACTTGACTTCCTCTTCTTAAAATACCACAATATCTTAAATCTTCTTTATCTCCAAATGGTGGCACTGTTATAGAAAAATCAACTAAAGCAACTGAAGGTCTTAAACCTGGTATTTTTAACCCGTACGTTCTCGCAATATTGTATATTGAAGACCTTTGTTGAGCGTATTGCAATACTGTTTCTTGAATCGCCCTATCAATATGAAAATGTAGGTTATCAGTAACCGCAGCATTTAAATCCATGAATACACTGAATATCGCAGCGTCATTAAAATTACCTATAAGTTCAGGATAGTAAGTTTTAGTATAATTTACTAATTCTTCTCGAATGTTTTCAAAATCACGAGTTGTATATGAAATCTGTTTGTTTGCCATCTTATATATTAATAATTACAAAATCTTTAGAATTAAATACATCATTTGTAATAGTATATTCAATTCTAACTTTAGCGGTGTATTCTCTTTCAGCTCTTCCAGGTAAATTATAAGTTCTAGTATCAACATTACCCTCGGTAGTTACGACATCAGTCCCTTCTTCATCTGTTGCTGCAAAAACATTAATAGAATTAACTAATAAATTAGGAATGTACTTTTCAACAGAATCTCTAATTTCTGCCTCGATTTCGTTGAATGTCGGTCCATCTAATGGTTCAAAAATATATTCATATAATCTTGTTCCAAAATCAGGTAAAAAATATCTCGCCCCCTTTCTAGTCAATAATAAATGAATTAAATCACTTCTTATCTCCTCATTAGCGTAGTCAGATAAATCAAGATATTTCCCATTAAAAGAATCTCTAAATGGGAAATTAATACCATATGTTTTACCGTTAGCCATATTAAATAAATAGTTATTAAATCAAAACCACTAATTTCCCATTTATTTTTTTTTGTACATTATTTTCAAACTCATATTTGATGTGTTCTAAACTATTAAGTATAATATCATTAATTGGATAATAAGGTATTTCAGTAAGTTTTTTTGGTATACTACTTTCGTATTTGAAATACCCGATATCAGTCTTCTTCATCTATTTTGAAATCTTTATAGAATTTTTTATAACTTTCTTTATAGGATTTTAAAGTTTCATCGTTTTTGTCTTTGGTGTATTGCCAATTCCAATATAATTTATTATTCGGTTTGAACCCATAAAATTCATGAACTTGTTTTTGGGTATCTGTTACGTTTTCTCCGTTCCAATTTTGTCCCACACATATGAAACCACTTTCAATATTTTCTACAATATTTTTTTCACCTAATGACGCATGTCTATTTTCAATCCAAGTTAATCTTTCAATTAGATTTTGGTAGTACATATTTGTTTGACCCCATCTAACTGAACTAAAAAAAATCACTGTGTCAGACTCAAAAAGTTCTTTAGAAATTTTCCAAAGTTCATCTGTTTTATTATTTAAACTAGCCCAACATCTATGGTATCCTGATGGATTTTTTTTATCATCTTTTAATAATGATTTCATAATACCACAACTATTACCATCTTTTCTGGAAACATTACCTTCACATGGGAAAATTTTTAATTCAGTAATGTCAATTAAAACAGAATTGTCTTTTAATTCTTCATTAATATATGATGCTAATATTTTAGATTTAGGTACATCAATATTATCTTCATCCCAATTAAATCTATTGGAACAACTTAATAATAATACTTTATTTTTTTTTGATAAAATATCAATGGTTTCTTTTAAAGAGCTGTATCCATTTTTTTGAACCAGTTCTTCTGAAATCATAATTTTTTTTATTTTTTCTATTTCTTCTCTAATTAAATTGTCCATGGTAACATATAAATACCTTAAAAATAAAAAACCCCGACCTAGCTCGGGATAACACATCGGATATTTTAAGATGAACATCCAAAACAATCAAATTCACTATTTTCAGGTTTTGGAGGTAAATTCATATAAGAGTAATCTACCTTTGGTGGTTCAGGTGTTGGATTTGGTTTTTGTACTTTTGAGATGTCAACCGCCAAATGTTTCGCTCCTGTTGAGATTGCCTTTGTTCTAACATAATAACAAAGTGTTTTTAATCCCTTTTCCCATCCGTAAAAATGTGATGATGAAATCTTTGACAATGTTGGGTTACCCATATAGATATTCATTGATTGTGATTGGTCAATAAACGGAGCTCTGTCTGCGGCCATTTCAATCAATGACTTTTGTGAGATTTCCCAAATTGTTTTATACTTGTTAATCAAGTGTTCAATTCTTTTAACTTTTGAATTGTACTTCTTATCTTCTTGGTCAAGGTAGTTATTGAAGTTGATGTTTTGGATTGAACCTTCGTTCATAATGATTTCGTTCTTCAAATCCTCACACCAAATTCCAATTTTTTCAAAGTCGTTAATCAAGTATTTGTTAACAATCATAATCTCACCACCAACCACACGTCTGTTAAAAATAGCTGAGTGAGCTGGTTCAGTCATTTCATATGACCCTGTAATCTTAGCTGAAGATGCAACAGGCATTTGAGCCGTGAATAATGAGTTACAAACACCATACTTACTAACATTTTGTTTAAGAATTCCCCAAGGCCATCTTCCTGATAACTCATCTTCTTTCAATCCCCACATATCAAATTGGAATACTCCTTGTGACATTGGTGACCCTTCAAAGTGAGAGTACGGTTGGTATAATCCATCAATACACAATTTATTACTTTCAGTGATTGCTGCGAAATAAATTGTTTCAAAAATGTCTTTGTTCAACTTACGAGCTTCATCAGATGTGAAGATATAATCCATCAAATAAAATACGTCCGCAAGTCCTTGAGTTCCAATAGCAATTGCTCTTTGAGCTAATCCACCTTTCAATCCTTTTTCTGTTGAGTAGTTGTTAATATCAACAACTTTATTTAACGCTCTAACTACTTTACGAGTTTCTTCATATAGTAATTTGTGGTCAAACTCTCCATCCTTAACAAAGTTTTTTAATACCATAGATGATAATGTGCAGATTGCAGTAGTATCTTCGTCAGTATATTGGTAAATCTCATTACAAAGATTTGATTGTTTGATTACACCTATATTTTGATGGTTGGTCTTTTTGTTAGCATTATCTTTAGAACATAAGTAAGGAACTCCTGTTTCAATCTGAGATTCAATAATTTTATTCCAAATTTCTTGAGCCTTAACTTTTTTACCGATACCTAATTCAACAGCCTTATTGTAGTTAGATTCGTATTCATCCCCATAACACTCTTGTAATGCTTTAATACCAGATTTCTTAATATCATTAGGACAGAACAAATACCAATCTTCATTATTCTTAACCGCTCTCATGAAATTATCGGGAATCCAAAGTGCGGTAAACAAATCACGAGCTCTTAATTCCTCAGCACCTGTGTTCTTTTTAATATCTAACAAATCAAAGATATCTTTATGCCAAGGTTCCAAATAGATTGCCGCAGAACCTGGTCTACGACCTTGTTGATTAAAGAAACGAAGTGACTCGTTAACAATCTTCAAATACTTTAATAAACCACCTGCAAATCCACCTGATGAATTAATTCTACTTTCTTTACTACGAATATTTGACATGCAAAGTCCAATACCTGCGGCATCTGAAGAGTAAGTAGATATATCTCTCATAGTATCTAATAGACCTTTACGAGAATCTTCATCATTATATTTTAAAACACAAGAAGCTAACTGTGGAACTTTTGTTCCCGCATTAATCATTATTGGTGTTGCGGGAGAAATTCTTTGTTCAGATAACGCAGTATAATATTCAACTGCCTCCTCAAATGATTTTGTAATCCAAAGAGCGACACGCATATACATGTGTTGGGGTCTTTCAACTACTTTACCATTTGGTAATTTTAAAAGATACATCTCTTGTAATGAACGCCAAGCAAAATAATCAAAGTTATAGTCATTATCATGATTAATAATATTATCAATATTTGACGGACCATAGTTTTCAATTATCTCCATTAACTTATCATTAATGATTCCGTCAACATGTAAAGTATGCATTACATTTGAGAAACTTGAGTCTGTTTCTTTATGATAAGATGAGATAGCGACTGAGGAAGCTAGTCTAGAATAATCATGATGACTACCTGTAAATGCCGCGGCAATTTCATAAATTAACTTATCTAATTCTTTTGTAGTTATTACACCTTCAGTTGGTACTGAGGTTATTACTTTAATAAAAATTTCATCAGAATTAACGTTAAGACCTTTTGAGGCTCTCTTAATTCTATTATAAATTTTCTGCGGGTTAAAGGAAGCGTCTTCACCGCTACGTTTTTTAATTCTTAGTGACATCATAGTTTAAAAAGATAGTAAATTAAAAGTCATCAGTAAAGGAGAGGGTCTCATTTAACTTTGCTTTTTGGTATTCAACTGTTCTGGATTCAAAGAAATTACCCTTTGTTTCAACGGCAATTTGTTCCATAAATTTAAATGGTTGTTCAACGTTAAATTGTTTTTTACAACCCATTTTAACAAGTAAACCATCAACCACAAACTCAAGATATTGTTTCATTAAGTTTTGGTTCATACCAATTAAAGAAACAGGTAGTGATTCAGTGATAAATTCTTTTTCAATCTCAAGTGCTGAAAGTAGAATTTCTTTAATTCTTTTTTCACTTGGTTTGTTCTCAACGTGATTATTTAACAAATGAATTGCAAAATCACAGTGTAGGTTTTCATCTTTGAAAATCAAAGCGTTAGCATTACACAATCCTTGCATAATACCTCTTGATTTCAACCAGAAAATAGAACAGAATGAACCTGAAAAGAAGATACCCTCAACAGCCGCAAATGCCACCAATCTCTCTTGGAATGACGCATTTTCAATCCAATCCAAAGCCCATTTAGCTTTTTTCTGTACTGCAGGTAGGTTATCTAATGCGGTAAAACATTTATGTTTTTCATCTTCATTTGAGATGTATGTATCAATCAATAATGAATACATTAAACTATGAATGTTTTCCATCGCAAGTTGCATCCCATAGAAAAATTTAGCTTCGGGGTATTGAACTTCTCTGTAAAAATTTTCAGCTAAATTTTCATTTACGATTCCATCTGAAGCCGCGAAAAATGATAGAACATTTTTGATAAAATATTGTTCATTTTCTGATAAATTTTCCCAATCTCTAATGTCACCGCTTAAGTCTATTTCTTCTGCGGTCCAAAAAGCCGCTTGGTGCATTTTATAATATTCCCATATATCGTTATATTGAATTGGGAAGATAACAAATCTATTTGGATTTTCTACTAATATTTTTTCCATATTATTAATTATTTTGTTGTTGTCTTTTTTTCTCCATTAATTCTTTAATTCTATCTCTATTCTTTTGTTCCTTATTTTCTTCAAACCCAAGGAAAGTCATAGAACTTTCGGTATCAATAACTAGTAATTCATTGTCAAATTTACAATTTTCAAAAATTACTCCGTCCTTACCGATACGTGATTTTGTGATTGCAATTGTCGCAAGTTTAAGTTCCTTTTGTTGTAATGTTTTAGCCACTGATATAATAACGTGACCAACTTGGGCCTTTTTAATTGAACCCCCCATTTGGTCTGTTGTTACAACTTCAGATGAAATTGAACTTCTATTACCTTGTGTTGCGGTCCAACCTGCGATATGCAATTCGTGACACATAGCTTCAAAAGCTCTCATTACTGAACCTTCGGATTTCCATTCGTCATCCATATTTTTTTCAGGTGTTACACAATCAATATAATCTAAGATAATAACGTCAATTTTAATTCCATCAGCTATCATCTTTCTAATTTGATTTTTAATTTGTGTCATTGTAAGAGTATCAGATGGAAGTTTTTTCAAAATTAACTTGTTTTTCATCCTTTCTTCAACTTCACGAACTTTATTCAAAACCTCTTCTTTGTGTTCACCTAACAAATCAGGAGCAATTCCAGTCCAAAGTGTAAAATGTTTTCTTTGTATAATCTTTGGGTTATCCTCAAAAAATATCTGTAAAACATTGAACCCCATATTAAATGCGTGATTCGCAATCTTTGTAGTTAAACTTGTTTTACCTACTCCCGTTGGAGCGAGTATCACACCTATTTCACCTTTTGCTAGTCCGCCCTTTAATAGATTGTCAATACCTGGAATTCCCATAGGTATTGGATGTCTATAATCATCATCCAAAACTTGGTCCAAATTTTCAAATACATCTCCTGTATCTTTATCAACCACCCCAACCTGTAAAGCCTCTCTAACCATTTCTTCAAGTGTGTCATAATTTTCAAACTCACCAGAATCAATAATTTTTTGGGCTTTAGTCATTACCTTCTGAAGTTCTTGTTGTTTACAGAATTTCAGAGCCTTCTCTTGGACAAATGTTACGCCTTCTTCAGATACATTTTTAATTTCATTAATTGTATCAATTACTATTTTAAGTAGTAATTCTTGTTTAATCTCAGATTTAACTATTTGTAAAAGCGTTTCAAAGTTAGGGGGACATTCAAATTTAGAATAGTATTCTTTAATCATCTGTATTATTAATTTATAATACTTGTTTTCAAAATAACTAGATTCTAAAACTTCAAGAATTGAGTGTGCAAAATTCTTATCAGAAACTATCTGATTTATAAGTTGTTGTTGGAAAGTATTTCCTAAATAATCAAAATTTTTGTCCGCCATAATTACCTCTTTTAAAATTAAATACTATTAAACCAAAGAGTATCCTAGGTAATTATATGTTAAATTTTTATCTGAAAAAATGTCAGTCAATGAATTAAGGATACCTTTTAGGTATGGGCGTACGTCTACGGTATATCTAACCTTTGGGGGGTACGGTTTAGCGTCAAATGTGTAATGACACATTGTCACTCCATTATGTTTCAAATAAAGGTTAAAAGTTTCAGGTCCGTCTGTAAAAGAGGTTTCTAAAATTTCAGGGTTTTCCATAATTTCAAATGAATTGTCTGTCATATAAATAACTGATTTCATTTTCAGATTATATTTCAACTCTTCAATAAAATATTCAATGTTATCAATCAACTCTCTAGAGTTTTTTGCCTTAGGATTGTAATCCTTAACATTAAAAAATCTTTGGACAATGAAATTGTCATTTACGGTCATTAAAAACTCAAGTTTTGTAATGTCATTCTGTTCTTTCATAAAATTAATTTTTGTTTTTTTGTTTTTTTTCTTTTCTTGTTAGTTTCATAAATGGTTTTAAAAAATATGTCCACGAATCATCTCCTTTAGGTAGGTATTTAAATATCCCGTCTTCGACCATGTATCGAATAACGTTTTTATAACTTCTACCTTCAGTTTCTAATGTTTCGTTAACAATTTGAGAGATTTCTTGTTTGTCCTCGTCTTTAAGGAGTGGGTTTGATAAATCAACAATCTGTTCATTGACCACATAATATTCGTTTTCGTATATACCTGACTTTGTTTTTCCTGTTAGAAGATTTTTTAAAGTTTGATTATCTTTTTGTTCTTTTAAAAGTTCTTCTGCTCTTGTTAAAATATCGTTATAAGATGTTGGTTTTTCAAGCATCTCAGGAAAAAATTTAACTAATGTTTTCTCACCCAAAAGATAAATTCCTTCAATATTATCACTTTTATCACCAGTCATAATTTTTAAGGTTTTAACATTATAATGAGGAAAATAAAAATCATCAAATTTAATCTTATCCCCGTTTTTAAATGTAGTTTTTAATGATGGCGAGTATAATGATACTCTTTCAGATATAAGTTGTGTTAAATCCCTGTCTGATGAAAAAATTAGTTTATCTTCATTATCAGAAACCTGACAATAGTAAGCAATTAAATCATCAGCTTCTCGTCCTGATATTTCAATCTGTCTTACATAGATTTCTTCAAGGTATTGTTTGATACGATTTTTTTGTTTTAGGTAGGACATGAATATTGCGTCCTCCATAACTAATTTTCTGTTTTGTTTGTATTTTGGGTAAAGGACTCCACGAATACTTGTGGAGTCTTCACCATCCCAAAATACAACTACTTTATCGAAATTTTGTTCTTCAATAAACTTTCTTAAAGTATTAATGAAGTGATAAATCGCTCCGATATGCTCTCCGTTGTGAAAGTAATCCTTCACACCGTGAAATCCAATCTTCATTAAATTATTTCCGTCTACAAGGAGAGTCTTCTTCACAAACTATTAATTAAAATGGTTCGTTTTCAGTTTCAAATGATTCTTCAGATTCATCAAGAGTAATTTCACCAGTACCTGAAAGAATCGCGTTCCAATATTGTGAATATTGTTTTTTGTATTCTTCTAATGCCTCTTTAGTGTCTGAGATATACCCTTGTGGTGTTGCAATAATCTTACCATCTTTATACCCTAATCCATTAATATGGTTCTTTAAAACAGAGATTTTAGTTCTGATAGCGTAAGATACCGTTCTACCATTTTTAGTTGCCGTAATGTGATTAATACCAGCATTTTTTTGATTTCCAAAAAGGAAAACCAAAGCTGACGCTAACCAAAGAGCCTCACCACCTTTTGCCTTGATTTGTGGTTGTCCAAATGGATTGTCAGGAAGTTCCACCCAAGGTTGGTTAACCACAACCATAGTGTTATAATATGGGTAATCTTCTTTTTTAGATTTAGTAATACGAGCGTGAATACCCATACCAATTTTATCGGCCAAAGTAGATGCGTTATGTTGCTTTCCACCTTTACCGTCAAATGTCATTTTACAAGGAATAGAACCTACAGAATCCCATAGAAAACATAATGAATATGGAATATTACCTTTTTCTTGTTCATCTAATAATTCGTTAATATAGTCAGTTGCCTGCTCAATGTAATCAAAATTATCATTAAATATAAAATTACCATCCCACTCACCATCAATCATTTCTGCTTGAAGTCCTAACTCAACGGCGTGTTCCCATGACCATTTTTTCTCGGTGATAATGAAAACAGGCAAATGCCCCTTCTTTTGAGCAGACACAGCCGCTTTGACAAGAGCGGTCGTTTTGGAAGAATTTGAGTGCCCCAAGAACATATTGATGTTCCCCAAAGCAGGGCCAGGTAGACCACAAGAACTATGGAAAGCTTCATCGACTTCATAGAACTCCGTATCCTTGTATTTAGTTTTTGTAGAATATTTGTTTTTGATTGCATCAAGAGAAAATTCTTTTTTCTTTATTGCCATAAGTGTCTATGCGTTTAAATTGTTTGTATTAAAAATAACAAAGGTTGGACACTTTGTCCATGATAGTGTCCAACCTTTTATAAATTAGAATGGTAAATCACCATCTGGCTCAGCATCTGCCTGTGGGTCAGAATATGATGAACCTCCACCCATACTCATTTCAGACGCTTCGTTACCATAAACATATTTACCTAATTCTTGTGACCATCTTGGGGTCTCTCCACGAGCAATTGCTTCCAAGTACTCAACAGGTTTCTTAGAATAAACATCCGCCCATGTAAGTGGGTCTTCAATCCAAGTTTTCGCAGTTTCTGCATCTGCGTGAACAGGACAAGGGTCATCATACATAATAGTTTGAATTACTGTGTAGGTTGCTCCTTTTGGAGTTTTAGCTTTTGTAAGTTCCAAGATAATGTCACGTCCTTTTTCAGGGTCAGTAATATCACCTTTAGCTTTCCAAATAGGGATGATTTTATCCAAGATACCTTCGTTCTTGTAGTTGTGCTTAAATCTCCAAAACTTAACACCATCCGCTTCGTTATCACGGTCAATAACCTTAACGATGTAGAATTTACGTGGTTTATAAGATTTTGCAAGTTCTTTATCAGACTCTTTACCTGTTGACATTAATTCGTCGTGAATTTCAGTCAAAGGTGAACGCTCGTTGTCGTTCTTTCCTGGGTCATAGATTTTATTCCATTTACCCTCGACTTGAACTTCGTGATACCAAACTTCTTTGAACGGTGAAGAACCGTCAGGTGTTGGTAGAATACGAAGACGTTTTTGTCCTGATGTTTCATTTTGCGTTAGAATAGCCGCAAAATATTTTTTCATTCTGTCTTCTTGAGACATTTTGTTTTGAGAGTTTCCTCCACTTTTCGCTTTTTCATACTGAGCGAGAACAGCATCTAATGAATTTGTCGCCATAAAAATATAAAAATTAATAGTTAATAAACAATAGTAATAGTGTCAGCCGTAAAAGTCAAATAAGTTATTAATTCTTAATTGACATATATTCGTTATTATCACCGTACTGAGTAAAAGTATTTTTAATATCAGAAGGTGAAAAATCTTCAACATCATCGGTAGTTAAAACGTATTCGTTTTTACCTGTTTTTTTGATGTCTTCTTGTTTGTCTGTGAAAAAATCTGTTAATTTTTGGTTAAACGGACCAGAATCTAAACTTCTTAATTCTAATTTTTCTTGAGCACTTTTTGGTCTGTAGTTTTCTATCTTTGACTCAATACTATTAAGTCTTTCCATTACAGAATCCATATCTTTTAGCTTATCCTCAAGGTTTGATAATTGACTGAATAAATTTTCAAAATATTCAGTTTGTTTATCTTCAATATTTTTTTGTGATTTAACTAAATCAGTTATCTCTAATTCCTCAGTATTTTCTTCTTCTTTTTCCTCACCAACCTTTTCAACGTCTGGGTCAGAAGCAACATCTACAGGTTGTGGTTCTGTAGTTGTAGGTGTCTCAGCACCACCTTCAGCTGGAGGTGGAGGTGTTGCACCTGCGTCAGGAGCTGGAGGTAAATCACCTGCGGGTGGTGGTGGCGGAATATCAGCAGGAGCCTCTTGCTCAGAGATATATTTATTAATCTTATTATATTTCTCTATTTCTAATAGAATTTTTTCAGAAACTCCCATTTTTTTATCCGTTTAAAAGTTGTTTTATTCCAGTTGTCGTTTCAACGTTAATTTTTTTATTTGACATATAAGTATTGTCAACTCTTTCAATAAGACCATCTTTCATTCTTATTGTGTAACAGTCACCAGTGTCTAAATCACACACTTCTTTAAATCCATTACCAGCATCTTTTTCAGTGATTCTAGTTTTTCTTCCTAAATAGTTATCTAACAATTGTTTTACGTCCATGTTATTATTTTTTATATAAATATACGATAAATTAAATAAATCAAATACCCATAGATTTCATTATATTATAACAATCTGTAACTTTTGTTTTTAGATAATTAAATTGTGTTGTATTACCAGTTCTATAATTATCATATATATTTGGTGTTTCAGATAATCTATCCTGTGGGAATCTTTCTATCCATGTTTTAGTAAAACCTGATACGAAGACATTTTCGTCTTCAAAATCAGTAATACCCACAGTGAAATAATCTTTATATTTATCGTAACAGAAATTAACACAATTTGTTACTGATGGGAATGTTGCATAAGATGTACTTTGATTATCTGCACTTGTTAAACATGTATATTGTTGATTAAATAATTTTGGTAGGTCGCCTCCCCATTTACTAATACTACCACCTAAAGGTATTGTTGCCAAATTATAATTGTAATACTTAAATCCATCAGAATTAGCGGTTGCCAAATAAAATAAAGTAAACACAACTTTATTCATATTAGCGGCGTCCGATTTAGATGACAATGAACTTACAACTGAATTTTTTATTGTTACAAAATCACTAATAAATTCAACAGGAAGAATGTTTTCATACGTACTGTAATCACTTATAGGGGTACACGTCTGATTAGGAGATACCGTGAGTTCTGCGGAAATACTATTAGAAATATCATTCTTTTCAGTTATAATATTAGACGTTAATCCTTTATTAACTTCTTTTTTATTAACCGCATCATTAATTAATTTAGTTATAAATGAATTTCTTATTACCTCAAGTAATTGATTTTGTAGTGGTAGAGTATATATCCTCTGTCTTGTTCCTGTAAATGTAGTTTTAAAATTTCCATTTGTTATAACATGGGAAACTTCATCAATTAAATAAGGACCAGAAAATAATGGTACATTTCTAAGAACAAAATACATGGTTGGTTGTATAATTGCATTACCAAATGCCGTAACGGTCGCTTTATAACTTCTATTTTTATATATGTTATATAAGGAAACATTTTGAGTTGATGACTTAACCCCTTTTGATAAATTAGCCATATCATATTCCATCTGTAATGATTCTGAAGTCGCCTTACCCAAATCTTGTGAAACTTGTACATTTTCAAAAACTCCTTGGTTTTGTAATCCAAAGTCTACTGAAAATCCAACAACTTTATTTGATAACCCATAGTCATTAGTTGTTTCTTTACTTGTTTGACACTCAATTAAAGGGTTGTTTGTTGAAAGTCCAAGATTAAAAGAATCGTCATTATAACCATTAAATTTTCCCTGATTGTTCAACTGTTCTGATGGTTTTTCAGAATATAGACAAACTATTTTAGGTTTAGACGATTGATAGTCTACTTCCGTATACTGTCCGAATAATTTATTAGCAAATTCAAACTCGTTTTCAGCTTGTGGGTCCTGACCTGGCGTTTGTACATTGTAAAAATTAACATACGATGGTATTGAAAAAATTACAAAATTATGGTCTTGTATTATTGATGAGGCAATTGTGTATACATTTGCCTTTTGATTACTTTTTAAATAATTTTTAACTTTAAAAACATCCACAATAACTTTGTCACCAACATTTCTGTTTGCCCTATCTAAAAATAAAAAATCTTCAAATAGTGTTTCCGAGTTATAGTTATTACCCGCAATCCACTTGTCGTTTATCGCTTTAAACAATTCATAATACTCAACCTTAGTCTGCATACCTTGCGTTGCCGATGTATCTAAAGTATCAGTATCTAAATTAAAACTTGGTAAAGATTTTTGTATTTTTGAAAAAACTCCTTCAAATATATTGTTTCTTAAAAATACCAATCTATTTAAATAATCATCAATTTCTGATTTAAAATTAAATTCGGTAGCTCCATTTAAATTCGCATATTTTCTAGTCGCATATATTTTTATTATGTCGGAAAATATTTCAATATTTTCAATATTGAAAGCAATATTATTATCAATAAAGAAATCAGTAATATACGAACCATTATCTGAATACGTAAATCCGCTAATGGTTGAAAATCCAACATATAATTCAAGTATTTTCCATTCTTCAGGATAATTTGACTTAGACTCAGATAATGTTACCGCTCCACCATTCTTAGGTAATGAATCAGGAGTTTCATCGGTATATTTTTTTACATTAGTTAATACATCAGATAAAGGGTTTGATGAAAAATAACTAAAAGTAGTTTTATCAAAATTAGTTGGGTTGCCTTTTTGGAAAATTAAATTTTGAGATACGAAATTTGAAATGTTTTGATTAAAAGTTTTATTTTGTAGGTTTTGTGCGTCCTCAACTATTTTATCACCGTCAGTCTCTGATGGATTATAAAAATTACCATTCATAGATTGTCTCATTATATTTTGTAAATTAAATGAGTCGGTTGTACTTAAATTACTTTTTGTAAAATTTAAAAATTCGCCCTCAAACAAATCAAGTTCTTCTTTTGTGAATACGGAAAATAAATCATCTATTTGTGAGTAATAAGAATTATCATTAAGTAATGAGAATGGATTTTGAGTGGTGTTTCCTGTAAATATATTTTTAGGATACTCTGTTGGGTTACAAAAATTTATATTATCACTGTCAAAATAACCAAAATTAGGCATCCCCCAATTAACTCTTACTGAACCATCGAAAATAGATTGGTTTAGATATAATGGAATTTGTAAACCATTTTGGTTAAAACATTCAGATAATGTTTGATTTTGTCTACTACCAAATGATGGGGCGGTAAAGTAATTATTTCCGCTAGATTGATTTGGTAGTTTGTTTTTAAATAAAACACTAAAAGTATTAATAAATGAAGAGTTATAGGAATTTCCATTATCTGTAGTTCCAGTCCCAACCGATATATCAGAATCAAATCCGTCAATTAAAATTAAATCACCATTATTAATTGCTTTTTGAATATCTTCTTGTATTGTTGTATTACTTCTATATAAATCAATTCCATTATAGAATCTATAAAAGTCATTTAGGGTCTTGGGGTAAAACCCAACATTCATTAAATCAACAGTCTGCCCACTATCATCTAATATATTTTTAGCTAAAAATATATCATAAGTAGTTGAGTTTGCGGTTAAACTGTAAGTAGTTTGTGAATCAAAATTTACTGGGTCAAAGTTAGTCAAATAAGAATAATTAACTAATGTATTTGATAAAATGTCATACCCACTATTAATGAAAGTTTTATATCTATGCCATATAGACCCTACTCTACAAACCCACAATTTAGGTATTGAGTTTACAGTACCAAACTTTTTAAAAGTTGGAGCCAAATATCCATTAACAATCTCATTATTACCTATCTTAGATATTAAAGTTTCTTTTGTAGTTGACAGTGGTAAACTATTTAAAAAGTAATAAGACGCTTCAATATAAGGATTTTCAATATTTTGTCTTTCTTTTTCAGCTCCGTCTTGGATGGCTTTAACAAAAAATGGCGTGTTTAAAATACTTGTAGTTTGGTTATTACCAACTAATCCGTTATACCCATCATATTGTACATATCCCTCAGTTAAATTAAAATCTGAAGGAGTTCTACTATTGTAAAATTCTTCAAAACTATACTGAGCAACTGGAAAATCAATTTTATTTGTCATAAATTTGAAGGTGGTAAATGGCCTATTTTCTAAACTGTTACCTGTGTTGTCAATAATTTTTTCAGAATTATAATTAGATATTTTATTTGTAAAATTATTAAAGAATAAAGTTTGTTCTGTATTATTAAAATTAGTATATTTTTTACCAAAAATAGAATTAACTAAATTATTACTTCTCCATTCTTCATCGGTAAAAGGGTATATATCAGTAAACTCTTCAAAGTTAGTTTTTGTGGAATTCACATAATTTGTTAAAGGTAATTTAACATCTTCATTATCATTAGTAACGACAGAAGTATTAATTATTGGCAAATCAACATTAATAATTTTAGAACTATTATTTATTTCAGATTCTAAGTATGGAGTGTTTATTCTTCCTCTTATTAATTTTTGCCAATATTGTCCAGTACCTCCGTTTGATACGTCTCTAAGATATTCAAAATAAGTATTTGGATTAAATCCTGTGAATTTTAATATTTGTATTAATTGTGGTGAGTTTATTCCTAACCCTTTTATTATATTTGAAGCCTCAAATGCCTGAATTGAATTTAAAATAGTTGTAAATTGAGTGTTTCTAACAAACCCTTGGTAATTAGCAATTGATTCTATTCTTTCCCATATCTCATATAAAAATGGTATTATTTGTAAATCTGAATATGAGATATTTGAGGGTGTGTCAAATGCCGAAACTAACAATCTATTAATAGCAGTTAATGAATTTTCTTCGTCCGCCGAAACAACGGGTGGTATTTGTCTTTGTAAGTATCCTTTAATAAATTCCTCAACAAATTCTACTTCGGGCCAAGCTTGGTAATCATTGGCTCCCGTCTCTGAAATATATTCAGGGTCACCAGGATATTTTATTTCAAACTTTTGTTGACATCCATCAATGTCAATAATTTTAGAATATTGAGGCCATGGATATACAGGTGAATCAGGTTCGTTTTTTACATCAGCAGATACTGCCTGTTTCTTTTTAAGATTATTTCTATTTTCAAAAGCCTTTTTATGTACATCATTCATTAATCTTAAAAAAGCGTCTGTAGATGCCATGATAACCGCTAAAACATTACGAATAGTAGGATTAAATCCTATACCTTTAGATGATTCTAATAATTTAATCATCTCTTCAGTTAAATTTGATTCAATCTTATTTTTATATCCTTGTAATTCTTTTTTTATCTCGTTGATGGTTCCGTTGAAGTATTTTTCTCCCTCTAAAATGAAAAAAAACTGTTCAGTATTCGGTAAATTTTGAGAAGCCTTTTTTTGTTCGTTATCTATTTTTTCTTGTATTTTATTTAACTCATTATCAATAGAGTTAATTTGAGTACTTGACGGATTTTGAGTATTAAATCTTTGTTTAGCAGTTTCTGTTTTATCAACATCCGCAATCAATATTGGCGGTATTCTATAAACATTAGTGTTTTTAACTTTTTTTGCAATTTTATATCTTTTACCATTTTTCCCAAACGTTGGTACGTCATTTAACTTATTATTTTTTTCATCAATTAACGTATCTAATTCTTTTACAGTAGAGCTAAACTCTATAATTTCAGGTTTATAAGTGTATGCTTTATATGATTTTCCATCAAAATCTTTTACAATATAAAAATTTTTACTGTCCAAATTCTTATTAAACCATGATTTAGGTGATTTTGCAGTAAAAACCTCTCTATTAAAATCATCTAAAATACTTTCATATGTTTTAGCATTTGTTAATTCCTCAACTGAGATTTGTCCAAAATTATCTAATACACTTTTTTCAAAATTTTCTAATTTATTTATTAATTGTTGTACTGTTAATTCTGGAAAATCCTGAGATATTAATCCTTTACTCTTATATAATTTATAGACTTCTTTTATTTTTTCGTATCCCTCTTGTGTTATTATAGAATTAACAGGAGAGTCGTTGTTATTAATCGTACCAACTGACGCATCTACTTGTGAAGAAGATGAAGTTTGTATATTTTGTAGATACCTTTTAGTGTACATTTGTGGAGTTGCCATTAGATACCCTTGGGCAACATCTGTCAATACATTAAATTTATATCCTATAAAATTTAAAGTTATTAAAAAATTACCACTTGATTGGTCAAAGCTCCCATGAAATTTTTGTAAGATTAAAGGATATCTAACTGCTTTACCGTAATACCCTTTCATAGTTAAATAAAAGGTTGGGTAAGGTAAATTAAAAAATACTGAGTATATTGAGTCGTTACCTGATTCAAATAAAGCCCTACCTCTAATATCTTCTAATGATACAGTAATTGTCGGAACAAAACTAGGCCCTACTTTATATGAAATATTTGTAATACCAAGTAATTCACTATTAATGTTATTATTTTCTTGTATGTTTTTGGTTTGTAAATCCGTCCAATCTGTTGTTAAATATTTTTTATTTCCAGGTTTTAAAAAATTAACAGAAGCAATTTGTATTGTTTGTAAACTTTGACTATCTTCACCAACAATTAGTCTACTTCTTGGTTGTAAACTACACTCCAAGTTGGCATACATAACAAGGTCTTCTTGTTTTACAAATCTATCGTCAACAGTTCCATCATCATTAATAACTTTATTTGGGTTTACAATGAAAATATTATTAAAATCTGATTCAACATATATATTAGTGTTTTTACTTGCCATAATAATAGAAATAGTTATCTAATGCTGATTTATAATCTAATAGAGATGTTGTTAAAGGAAATGGTATTTTTAAGGTTGCGTTATTTGGTATATTAATTTCTGAACCACCATATTGCCCATTAGCTAATAAAATTAACCATCCAAAATAAGGAGAATCATAATATGATTGGGATACTTTGTCTAACCTAGATACCCCTTCTCGATATATATAAACTTTATCTGTACTTTTTGCAGGTAAAGAAACGTATGGTATTACAATTTGTTCTCCATTAACAATTAAATTGTTATATCTATTAAAATATTCATTCATTATCCATTAAATTGTTTTTTTCCATTAAACATGTCATCATTATTACTGTTAACTGTCGCATATATATCTTTAAGTTCTGTTTTTTGGAAATCTGTTCCTCCTGAAGTTACAAAACTCATAACTCTTTCTTTGTCGGTTAAACTAACTCCATTAATTTGTGGATTAAACTGTGCGTACTGTTGATACGATTCATTACTAATTAAATTATCAACTTTTGTAGTTTCAGCAGTTTTTTCATCACTAAACAAATTATAATACGAATTATTAACATATAAAGTTATTTGTTCTTTTGCATAATTTTTTTGTGTCTCGTCTGTTATATTTTTAATTAATTCATCCACAAAATTTGTTCTACTATTTTCATCAAGAATAACTTTAGATAATAAAATATATGCTCGTTTTTCAGTTTCAGTTTTAGCAATCATATTAGCAGTTATTGCACTAAATATAGTTGATTGTGTTACAGTATAAATTAAAGTACCATTTAAATAGTTATAATACGAATTTAGAGAATTTACAATATTACTGTAGTCAGTTTGGAAGTCGTTGAATGTGTCATTTCCGTTTTCAGTAGTTCCACTTAATACATATATTTTTGGAGTACCATCATTTAACACTTTACCATCTCCACTCATACTTATAAAATCCATTTTTCTTGTATTTTGTATGTAATTAACTTGAGTTTCTGTTGTAGTTTGTATGGATGTTGCAATGCTTGTAAATTCGTTATTAACGTAAGTATTAATAAAATTTTTATAATTATTTTTAATTTTATTAATGTTAGAGTTAGTAACTGTTTGAGATGAATTTCCAGGTGTTTTTAATATATCAATTATTTTCTCATCATCATTATCAATATCCTCAATAAATTGATTTGCAACTTGTTGCAAATAATACTCCCATTTTATGGGTTTACCAAAAATACGTGTCATTGTACTACCTGAATTAGTAACAGTACTACCTAAATAATATTTTTTTTCGGTGTTTATTTGTTGTAAAACCCCTAAATTAAACTCAGATGAAATATTTTTTAAACTTTCTGTTATTCCATTAAAATAGTCTTGTGTTTGTCCAACAAATGAATTAAAAAATGTTTTGTATTCAATAGTACCATTTTGTACTCCACCAGTTGAAGTTGATGCTGAAAGTATATTACCAATTGTATTACCTCCATCATTTATTGTTGTACTACCAACATTATTAACAGTAATAATAGGTTCTTCATTATTAATTGCGGACAATAATGCATTATCAACCGCAGTTGTATCTTCAGTTGCTTCGGCTCTTTCATCATAAACCTCAGTATTAGCATAATAATTAAAAGACAATGCATTTTGTAATCTTTCAACGGGTTCTTTTAATCCATGTCCTCCAATCATGCTAAATCCTAAAGTTACTTTTGCAATCATTGGTTGGACTCCGATACCTTCAGGATTTAGGTCAAACAAATTTTCGTACTGAATAGTCAGCGAATTTGGTACTATTTTAGTGTGATAAAAATCACCAATCCTAAGTACCAATATTGGTGGTGTTCCAAAATTGGTATTAAAAGAATCATTAATTATCGATTCTTGCCCGTTCCCTTGATTTACCGCAATAGTTCTACCTGGTCTTGCACATTGTTGTAGAAAAGTTAATCTTGAGTTTAAACCTTCAGGTGTTATAGCGTGAAAAGCTGGGTTAAAGTATTTTATTTTATTCTTAAATGAATCATATATTATAGGGTCTGTAGACTTAACCATTTCAAAATAATTGCACTCAGTCAAAAGTTCCCTAAGGATTCTTTTACTAATACCTTTAGATTTTGTTGTTAAATCAATCTGTTGTTGTGGTTTAATTCCATTCAAAGATTGTTGATTTGGTATATTGTTGTTATCAGTATTACCATCGGTTTGTCCTTGTGGGGTGTTTGGTTCTAATGTTATTTTTTTAATTCTTACCGCCCTACAAGCGGCAGCAGTTAATGAATATTTTTTATCCGCAGTATTTCCAAATTCGTCAACTGGTAATACACCACAATTAATTGTATCAATAGGTGTTGAACTTTTTATTTCTGCATTTTGTACAGTACCTAAATCTTCTTGTTTAATGAACAATTTATTTTTTTCATAAAAATTTTGTAAAGTAATATTATTAGATTCAGGTAATTGAAAATTTAATATATATAACTTAACTGATTCAAACCAATCATTTGGCGAAGATACTGTTTGTGGTGGTTTTGTTCCATTTAAATATATTGTTACTACCCCTTGGTTATTGTTTAGGGTTGTTGAAATATTAAGTAATAAGTTTTGAATCGATGCATAATTTTCATCAATAATGTCAAAAAATTGATTGATTTGTATTGTTTCAGTTTCAGATTGTTCGTTTTGATTCAAGTATTCTCCCTTTTCATTTAGATATCCATCTAATAAAACATTGTAAGGTATTGTTCCTTGCGTTGGTGAGTATTCATCAAAGTAAAATCCTAAATTTGTATAATCAAATGGAAATTCTGTATTTTCTTCAGATACTTGTGGAGATTGACCTCCGTTTGCCAATCCATTAAAAGCTGCTTTTTTATCCTCATTTGTTGTTTGATTACTTTGTAGTACTTCCTGATATAATTCTTCAATAGTTGATTTACTTATAGTATTAAATTTTCTAGCCAATTCATATATATCATATTTTTTACATCCAGCGAAAAATGATGCAACAACTTGGTTAACCGTTTGTCCATTTTCTTTAGCTAATTCATTTTTTACAATTAAATTTAAAACAGATGGGTGGTCTACAACAATATCAAAACTAATACTACTACCTCTATCAGTATTTTCATAGGTATATATTGGTTCAGGTCTACCTAAAAAATTAGTAGCATTAAATTTAGGAGTACTTGATTCTTGTCCAAGAGATAAATTATAAGGTGGAAACCACATTATTCTACCACCATTAGGACCTTTTTCACAATCAGGTAAATCAGTAAACTCTGGAGTATTTCTCCATGCCAAGTTTTCAATAGAAAACATGTATTTTTTTACTTTATTATCTCTAATATTTGTAGAATCTTGACCTTTTAAAGGGGCAATATTTAAATTGTACGTACTGTCAAGTACAGAATAACTAAACTTTCTTATATTACCGTTAGTTTCAACTCCATCCGCATTAGCAACAGTTGCTTGTAAATCACCATATGTAAGATATGGTCTGTCTTTAGCGAATACTCTACAATATTCTTCACCAACCTCTCTTCCGTTTTTATTAACATACTTTAATACTTTTGAACCTTTAGTTAATTCTTTATATCCATCATTAAAAACTTTAGATATTTGGTTCATAGCATTTCCAACATGTTGTAATCTTTCTTTACCACTAGCAGGCGCTGAATCTATAATTCTTTGTGTTTCATCTAATATTGACCCAGGTTTGAATTCAACATTAACTGATTCAGATGACTGAAAATATGAACTAATAGAATTAAAATTATTATTAGTTCCAAAACTTTCACCACCTCTACCGACATTCTTACCAGCGTCTTGATTATTTTTTAAAGATGTCCAAGTAAATCCTCCATCAGTTCTTGGTTCATCGGTGTAGGCATTACCATTTAAACCAAATTTATAGTTATCTAATTGGTCTCCTTCGTATAGTTGTGATAACTTATCAGGTCCAAAAACAATAGTATTTGTTTGATTATTATAAGCATCTTTTGGTGATAAATTAACTGGTGACGTTACCTGACTTGGTTCATTAGTTTCACTACCAACATAAAAATTTGTTATAGAATTATCTTTATTAAAAAGATTATCAATAACTAAACCTATTTGTGTTTTGTTTTCTTCGTATGCTGGTTTAAACCTGTTATAACCTAAACTTGTAAATAACACGGATTTTTGTCCACTACCAGTGTTATTTAAAAATTTTATAGATGGATTATTATTTGGGTTTGCGGGTTTATATATTCTATTCGCAACATTTTCAATTAATTGTCCTACCTTAGTTTTTTGTCTCTCAGGGTCCGAGGTATACTCCCCTTCAATAGGCGAAGTCGGTACATAAGTCCCTGTAATTTTAGTTAAGAAAAATTTAGCTTGGTCAAATATTCCATCAGGAACTGTTATGGTATAATTTTTATATATTAAAGGTTCCTGTCCTGAAGCCAATAACGCAACACTAAATGGGTCTCTAAACGCATCAAGATTAACTCTACCTATTGTATTTTTTTCAATCTCTCTAGCAATTCTTACTTGAAATGCATCTAACAAGTATTGTACAGATATTTGTTGTAAATAAGAATCTTGTGATAGATTATAATCACCTGTTATAATGTCTGATAAATTAAACTCACCTATCTGAAACTTTGGATAAACACCAACTGGTGTGTTTTTTGGTAATATATTATCAGTTACCACGTACAAATCTTGGTAACCGTTTTCAGGAATGAATCTATTTACAACTTCATTGTTATCTATAAAAAATTCATTTATTAATTCTAATTTAGTATCTGAAGTTGTATAATTTTGTTGTTGCACATTAGATTCTAATTGTAAATTAGAATTACCTTGTTGTTGCATAGATACTGAACCTGAATTAAGGTTTAATAATTCTGCAATATCAACCTTTATACCTTGACCATACACATTACTTTTTGTGGCATCATTAGCTTCTTCAAAAACATCTTGATACACATTTGGGGTATCTACTGGAGTGTTATCAGACAAAACAACTTCGTATGTTTGTGGTCCGTTAGATGATGTAAATCCGCCAGGTACCTGATATGGCGCCAAATTTTTAGCAATAAGTGTTTTCCTAAATCCTTCAGAACCCGCAAATGATAACAAATTTGACATATACTATTTTTATTATAAATAGAGAAAAAAAAATTTTTAATCCTGATTTAGACCAAAATTTACATTCTTCATACTTTGTTCAACCGCTCTTTGGACTGTGTTATTTACGGTTAACATTTGTACTAATTTAGTTTCCAATTCTTGGTTATTTGTTCCTGATAATCCAGTTACGTTAACTGTAAAGGTATGATTGAAGTTTCCTCCAACACTTGCCATAGCACTTGAAGTAGGTGAGTTACCTTCAAGAATAGAATTGATTTGTGTTTTTGGCGCCGCCAATACCGCATCATTAACATCAGGAATTATTTTACCAAAATCAGTTTGAATAAAAGTTTGTGATTTTGGGTCAAGATACATGTCTTCAGTAAAAATAGGTAAATTTTCTTTTAGAAATCCAGTTATTGATTCCCATACAGATTTAGTCCCATTTATAGCGTCTGTAAAAGTTGATAAAGCAGTTGTTGCAGTTCCGAAACCTCCCTTAATGGTATCAACAATATTATTTTTTAAATCGGTTAAATTAACCCCATATTTATCTCCAATACCTTGTAATACCGTATCAACCGCTGTATTAATGCTATCAACCGCAATACCTCCTGATGTTTTTAACATATCTAAAGCACCCATAAAATCACCTGATGTTAATTTTTCAATTAACTGAGGTATGTCTTTACCAATATTTGATAACCCTTTAACTATTTCAGAGTCAGGTCCAATAGCCTTCATTAGTGTGTCAGCTTGAGAGGCGTATTCTGATTTTGCAGCTTCTAATAATTTATCTCCCGCGCCTGATTTTTCAACACTTAAACCAAATGCTGCGGCAAGAGCTTTGGATGATGCCTCAATTTCACCTAGTTTACCAAGTTGACTTGTTGCAATTTCTCTCATTTTTTCTTCAGGTGTTTTTGCCGCTTCAGCTTCTTGGTCTTTAAAATATTTTTTTAATTCGTCTTCTTTACCTTGATATGACTGTAGAAATTTATCTAAGGTTTGTACATCTCCATTTTTAGTTGTAATTTCATACTCTCCTCCTTCACCTAATGTCGCCATATTAGCAATCATCTCTTTAGTGTCTTCCCCAATGTCTAACCCACCAAAAGATATTTCAGATAATTTTTTATCTAAATCCGCAGTTCCAAAAGCAAACTTTTCTATTTGGTCAATAGGTATACTTAATTCAGTACTAATTTCCCTTAACTGCCTTCTTGCGTTCGGCATAATTTGGAACTTTTTAGTTTTTTCATCAAAATATGTGTATGTTTTAAACATTTCCCCAAGTTGATTTTGTAACTCAGGTACATTATTTTGAGCCAAATCCATTAATCTTAATGGGTCCGTTAATTCTGTTGATGCTGCTCCAAGTCTTTGTAATGAACTAGCTAAATCAATTGCCGATTCAGGTGAATATAATTTTTCGGCCAAATTAAAAGTGGTATCCATATCCACCCTAAGGGTTGTCGCTCTAGCGGCCATTTTAGCTAAACCTTCTACCCCATTGGTGAATCCGTATCTGTTTAATTTTTCTAAATTACTTGTGACCTTACTAGAAACTGCCTGAGCGTTAACCCCTAAACTATTAGAAACGTCTACTACTGTTGACATTTCTTTTGTAATATCTTTTGCTGACATACCAGCATCTGCAAATGACGACATTAACGCATCACCCAAAACACCTGTTACTTTAGAGGTTGCAAGGATGTCTCCCGTTAATTTACCTTGTAGTACTACATTTCTACCATACGTATCTAAAAAATTTTGTTGTATTTTCTCAGCGTCTTCAAAAGAACCCCCAAGTTTAAGTGCCTCAAATGCACCTTCAGCTAAATTCTTTTTAATAGCTTGGGTCATGGTATCACCCACTCCCATTTTTGAGACAACTTTTGCGAATTCTTTATCTATTTCAGATACAATCCCTAAAGCACTTGTAAAGGACGACGCCAAATCTTCAGCGGCTCTAAACCCTGTTAGGGTTTTTAGTAAATCTTTACCTGATAACTCTGAAGAGGATTGGTCTGGTGGGCCTAAAAACATATATTATATTTTTAATATAAATAATTAACTATCTGTTTTTGGCGTATTTCTTTCAATTATTTTATTAACCAAAAAGTTTCTTTGGTATGTTGGTATAATTAAAAAATCAGAGTATGAGGTGTTTAGAAATTTCCCCATAAGATAGTATTGGTCTAATAGATTTTCTATATAATCAGAAGAAAGGACGAAAAAACTCCGCCCCAAAGGATACTCTCGCATTAACCTTTTTTCCTGACGGGGCTGTAATTTCTCTCATTAAATCAATTCTTGGTTCATTCTCACTTAAAAAGTTTGTAATGTATTTTGAATCCATAATTGGCATAGATTCAATAAATTTGGAAATTACTTCCTTAGATTGGTCACCGTTTACTTCAATGATTTGTTTCATTAATCTCCAAGTAACTTTAGGAGCCACCATACCTTGTGGATATGAATCAACCATTTTTTCAATTTCTATTTTTTCACCGTAAGTTAGCGGTTTTAATTTAATAACAGAGCCAGTTTTAGGTAACTTAGTTTCAAATGTTCCGTCAGATGAAGGTTCAATTTTTGATTTAATAAAATTTAATTCATCTAATACCACAGAAGTCTTAAAAGGTTGACCTGTTTCTGGGTCAGTCAGTGAAAAATTATATTCAGGTCCAAAAGAAGTATTTCTTAAAAATAATAAAATCGCCTCAATATCACCTTCAAGTAAATCATTTGGATTTAATTCAGGTTCATATAATTTATTTCTAATGAGTTGTGATAATAACTGTTCACCTGTAATTTTACCAACGTTAGCTAACAAATTTTCATCAGAGGCAGTCAAAAAACCAACTTTAACACTTTTTTTCTTATTTTTGTAAAATTTACCTTGTGATGGTAACAATACCACATCATGTGGTAAACTAAAATTATCTTGTCCCGCAATATTTTCGTTCATAATTATATTTTAAATAAAAAATCCACAACAAGTGTGGATTTGTAAATAGTATTTTATTTTATTATTAGTATAATAATACGCAATAGTCAGGTCTTAATGTTGCGGTGATTTTAACTAAATCATCGGATGTATAAGCGACTGAACTAAAGTCAACATCAGTTAAAAAAGTACCAATTAATTTCCATTTTTCAACTACAACTCCTGTTGGGTCTAACATTTCTAAATCAATGTCTTTTTTGTATCCCGCAGCGTAACCCATACGTCCTGTTACAGATTCAGCGTGTAAACGAACCCATTCCATAAGTGCCTGAGCGGCTGAAGGACCGATTGGGTCGCGGAAAGTAACTGAAATAGTGTTCCATGTATACTTACCAGCAACATATCTTTCAGTGTTCAAGAAAGGAATTGCATTAGAAGCGATGGTAATTTTTGGTCTTGATGCCGACTCAACAAACCACTCGTTAATTCCAAGTTCAGAAGGAAACCTTAAAATAAACCTGTTTTGTTTTTTTGGTTCATAAGGTATGGGCATTTTCATTAGTAAATCAGCCATATTATTTTGTTTTTAATTTCTCTTTTATTTTTTATATAAATAGTATCGTTTTAAAATTTTTCTATTTACTTTGAAGTTTTTTTAAATGAATATTGCATTAAGACCAGTTAAATTTATTAATCATACTTCTTTTTTTCTCCTCCATGTGTTGAATATAATTGTACAATATTTTCTGGGTCATCTTTTAAAGCACTTTTCATCTTAGCTAAATTTCTTAAATCATCATCTGAAAATCCTATTTGTGGTATAAAATTGTTAGATACATCATTCTTAAAATAAGGTGTTTGGTGTAATTCTTTCGCTAATTCCATCACGTACTTTGAGAATTCTTTAATTGCCTTAACTTTGCCTTCTTCAGGATTTTGTGCGGAACCTTCTCCATACGTTACAGGATAAAATTTACACATATCAAGATACTCATTTATAAGTTCTAAATCTGACATGTCCTCTTCACCATATATTTCTCTATATTTTCTTAAATTTTTAACTAATTCTTTTTTTGAAAGACCTTTATAGTTAACCTCAATTAAGTTTTTAACTGACTGTTTTAAAGTCTCTGGTGAATGTCCTCTAGCAGTTATTATTGAGAATATTGAACCACCGTTAATACACTCAACAAAATCATCCCAAGCTGGACCTGTTTTAGATAATAATGAATCAATTATAAATTTTTTATCTCCAGACACCCCAAAATTCCTAAAAGGATTTTCAGCAAATCCTACAATTGTTTCACCTTTATATTCAAATGGATTTTTACCAATATCTACCCTATGTTCGGCAAAATCTTCGGTCCCCATACCAATTTCACTACCATCTTCGGTTTTTAAAATTATTTTGGTTGGCATGAACATAATATTATCATCCCAATCAAAAGCATAATACTTCATGTCTGGGGTTATTTCATCTCTAAATCCTTCAACAATAATTAATTTCATATTCATAAATATATTAAAAACAAAAAACCCCCATTTCTGAGGGTTTTTATTTTTATCTTGTTTTTATTAGATATCTTCAAAACTAGCACCTGTAGGAGTAATTAAGAATTCAATATCAATAAATTCTAAAGATTTTGTTGGTTTTATGTAAATTTTACCAACTAATTGGTTATTATCCAAATCTTCAGGTGTATTTTGTACGGTAACTCTAAAGTCATATAATCCTCTATCTCTTCTAATAGCGTCTAATATTGGATTAACTGAGTCTAAAAATTGTTGTCTAACTACGTTATCATTTTGTTCAAACAATAATCTTACAGCCACCGCTGAAATCAATTTACGAGCTTGTAACAACAATCTTCTAACATTTATTCTATCAAGAGCCGACTCTCTAATTTGAAGTGTTTTATTACCCCATATTACAGTACCAACATCGTTGAATGTTGCAATCGGGTTAATTCTTCCTTTGTATAGAGTATCTCTATCTTCTTGAGTTAAACGTTTTCTTGCTCTGATTGCGTTTACAACACCTCTTGTGTATCCCGCAGTTGCGAACCAAGGGAATGCAATATTGTCAGTTAACGCCAAGTTTCTTGTAACTTCTGCGGTTGCTGGAATATAGATTTGAGTGTTATTAACCGTATCACGAGTAAGAACCCAAGGATAGTAAGTTGCGGTGTAGTTAGAATCTATACCTGTTGTTTCTAAATTATCAACCGCTTCTTGAGGATAGATTAAGTTATCCATAGAAGTTGATGGTTGGTATAGGTCAAAGTCAGGACTAGTTACAATATAGATTGAATCCGCTCTATCGTTTTCAACCATATCAATAGTCGCCTCAGTTAAGTTTGAGTTATTAACAAAGTCAATACCAGGAGTAACTAAAACGTTTATGTTAGTAACTTCAGGATTTTCAAAACTTCTAATACCTAATAAGTAAGCGTAATAGTCAGTATTTGCCCAATCAACTACGTTATCACCAACAGTGATTCTCTTAAACGCCCCCCATCCAGTTGCGTTTGTGTAAGGTGAACAACCTGCTTGTGCTCCCGCTAAATATCCTGATTCACCAAGGATGAATCTATCTTCATTTGTTCTGTATTCTCTATAGATATCCCATCCGTCAAAACCACCGTAAACACACACAGTGAATTTACGAGAATAAAGTCTGTAATATGGGTCGCTTGAACTTGTTGGTTCTTGAGAGAATGATGAATCTCCGACTTCAAAGGCCGATTGACCTGATGTTGAGTATGTTGAAGATATCGTAACCGCAGTTGCTCCACTATCCATGTGGAAACCTTTAGTTAAGTCACCCCAATTACTGTAATCTTGTTCTGAACAACTCCAAGAAGTTGGAACTTGTTTACCTTTATATTCAAAGAAGTCAGAATCAAACCCTAATGAAGTTGAGAATCCTAAGTAAGTTCTTCTAACATTATCTCCAGAACTTGTAACAGAATCGTCAGTACCATTAGTGTTACCAAATGGAGGGTTATAAATTACTTCACCTGGGAAATCATACTTAGTTTTGTATACAGGGAATGGTGAAGTTGCTCCTCCATAAGTTCTAATAATGTAACCTTCAAAACCACATGGAAGTGCGTCTATCGGTGCATCATAGTTCATTTCAACCATTATATACTTAGAAAGTATTGCGTATTCACCGTCAGTCGAACCGATTTTTTTAGCTATATAACTATTCAAATCAGGGTCCATAGTACAGTTAGTGAATTTCTCAAGTACCACAGGATTTGAGTCGTTATCATAATAATCTCTAACTATTACGTCAAATGTTTGGTTATTAAATGACATATTTGCTAAAGAAACTTTAACTTCTCTGTTCGCAGCGTCTCCGTCAGATATTGTTACAAATCTAAACAATTCATAAACTTTATTACCACGTAATTCTGAAACTACCCATGGTGAGAATGCTGTTTGATATCTTTCTAAATAATTGGCTATTGATGAAGTGTCTAAGTTTCTAGCTTCAGGTAAAGACTCTAAAGAACAACTTAAACCTCTAATATATCCTTTATTATAACCATATTGTAATAAGGTTTGGTAACGCTCTTCAACAAACAAAGGAACTTCTGTTCTGTCTTTATCAAAATTACCTGAACCAAATACCTTAGTAATATAATTAGAATTAGCAATCTCAAAAGAAGTCTCAAATGAGAAATTAGAACCTTGGTATGTCACACCTGAAATTACAAATGTATTAAACGGATTTTCACTAACTCCTGAATAAGAACCTGTACAAACCATAGTAACTGCCGAAGTTGCACTAACTTGGTATAAAGGTCCTGATTGTGTTGAACTGTAATTAGTAATACCTCTTGAACGTAATGTTGCAATTACTAAATCACTGTAATTAGTGTAAGGGGTACCTGAAAAAGTATTAACAGTAGTTGTTACTATACCTGAATATTGACCTGGCGTACCTAAAGCAGCTAATTTAGTGACATAAGTATTAAACGAAAATCCTGAATATGAAGTAGTACCAACGGGACTAAACTGTGAATAGTACCATGCGTCATTTAAACCTGAACAGTAATCAATAGTTTCTGCAGTAATTGAGGATACTGAATAAACATTTGTTGGTGATGTATATCCTGACCCTATTGCCGCAGTTATTGACGCTCCTGACATAGCTCCAAAGTAGTATATTGAAGTTGCAGAAGTACCTGTTGACCTCATAACATTCAATAACTGAGTTTGAATTTGCTCAGAAATACTTGAAGTTCCTCCATCAAATTCTGTATAGACATCATTAATAATAGATGAGATTGGGGATGGAACACTTGTTAGTGTAATTGATGATGTTGACGCACTTGTTCCTGTAAAAGTAAATGAAGATGTTGTTGCAGTACCGTTAAATCCTATTGTATTACAATCAACATTCGCAATTGTTTTAATAGACCATGACGGACCAGCGTCATATCCCGATAACCCCAATATTCTTGTTACAAATAATTGGTTAGATTGTTGTAAATATGATTTAGCAATATATGCCGCTTCATATTTAGGTATTTGCGTGTTCACAAATTTTTCAGGTGAGGTACCTCCAAAATACGATTGGAACTCATCATAGTTAGTCACAAAAATAGGTTCAAAAGCGGGTCCTTTTTGTGTCTCCCCAACAATACCTAAAGTTGTTACACCAACACTTTGTGCCACAAATGATAAGTCTCTTTCAGATGTGTAAACACCTGGAGAAACAAAAACTTTGTTTGATGTAGCCATTAATTTAATTTTTTTTTAACTGATTTATTTTAACGATAAATATTGCAAAAAATCGCAAAAATTTTAGTGTGGCACATCTATTTATCAATAAGTAAGAATTTATTCTGCCTTAATTCTACCATGAAAATAAAGAATTTGAAGATATCTGAAGAATCTCACAAAATACTAAAAACCTATTGCACTAAAAAAGGACTAAAGATTCATAAATTTTTAGAAAATTTAATAATTGAAAATTGTTCTGAGAAAAAAGATATCTATGGTGAAAATTAAACTATTTTAGATGTCCATTGTAATATAGATGGGTCTAAAGCATTTGTCTTTGTTATATTAATAGTTAGAACATCATTTGTGTTAACCTGAATTGTATTACCTGTACTGCTCAGAATATTACTACCATAATACAAGTTATTAATATAAACATCGTAGTTTGAAATGTTTGATATCCCGTCTTGTGTTAAGTTTGAATTATATTCAAAAGTGTAGGTAAATGCCGTTGTAGACAATGGAAAATTAATGTTAAAAGGTATAATATTAATATTTTCAGGTTGTGCTTTAGGTTTTTTAGACCTAGTTTTACCAGTATTAATTTCCATTATTGTAAAAGCTCTACTAACCGCAGGCTTCACTTCAAATTCATTCTCATCAATTAAAAAACCCTGTAGAGTAAAATTATAGGTCTGTATATACAATTTTCTTTTTTCTAAGTCCATTACTGACTCGTCTTGAATTTCATCTAAAATTATTGGGATGTAATTACCTTTAACAACAGTATATGCTTGTCTAGATGCGAATGTCTCAATAACTTTTTTGTTAAAAGAATTTAATTCTCTCATTCTATTGCAAACTATCCTAACTGAATATTTTATATCTACAGGAACTGGTTGTGGTATTGTGTATATATCAACTCCCTTTCTACCATTATTAAAATTTGGTACTGCAGCATAAAAATATTGTTTTCTATTAGGTATATTCCATCTTAATGATGGTAAGGTACCGTATTTAACTTCAGGGGTTCTTACTGTTGTTACAAATGGAGGTAAAACGTTTTTATCTAAATCATTAAAATTCCATGTTTGTGTAAACTGTGCCCAATTTTGAGTTGTAATAATAATATCAATTACAGGAACTTTTTTTCCACTGTCCGTTGATATTTCTAAATCATTTTTTACAAAATCTAAAAAACCTCTATCTAAATCGGCATGTAGAATTGATTTAGGTAAATAAGTACCATTTTCATTTATAATGTCAACCAATTCTTCTCGTCTGGCAAAACCTGTCTTAGGATTAGTTAAATTTATATTTTTTTTAATTTTTTTTGGTAAAGCCATATTAGTATTTTACAATTTCGTTAATAACAAATAATTTATTTTTTTGATTAACCATATCAACCTCTTTAGCACGATATATAGGTTCTTCAGTATCTTTATATACAAAACTATCATATTTGTATGGATTATACGTTACAACCTTACTGTTACTTTCACTAGGCATATTTTCACAAGGATATTCGCAATAATCAACTAAATTACCAATTACAAAGGCATGTACATTTTTACTTTTTTCAGACCTAACCCTTTCTTTACCTCCAACTCTAACTCTAAATTCCACATCTTTTAATTTAACGTAATCCGCATGAATAATTACTTTAGATTTATATGTAACAGAAAACGTGTGTTTATGTAAATTATAATATACCATAACTCTTTCCCCCAAAAATTCTTTTGGGTTATCATTTAATTCGTTTTCAATAATTAAATTTTGTTGTCTTTCAGTTATTAGTATTTTCATATTACCATTATTTTTATAAACCTCTAAACTCATTATTGTTTACAAAAGATGCGACTATAGTTCTATAAAATGGCTTATACCCAGCATAAGTATGTTTGTTATCTGAAGTAACCCTACCATCATTATTTACAGTATAATATCTAACTCTGTTTTCTGTTTCATAGTATCCAATATAATCTCCATATTGTATATCAATACCTAATTCATCTAAGTGAGACTGATAAACTGATATTCTTATATTACCAGGTTCCATTAAATCTAATTTAGATGTTCCTACATTTTTATTCTCAGGGGCCATTACCTGAACAAATGCCTTAAATTCTACAGGAGTTTTAAATTTAATCCCATCTTGTAAGGCTTCTCCATATACATCATCAATATTTGTTTTAGTTTTATCCACTGAATATAATACTAAAGTAAAATTCATATCACCTTCTAACCATTCCCTACCCATACCAACGTCCAAACTAAAATCTTCGGCACCAAAAAATTTACTTAATCTTGTTATAGGTACATTTCTTTGACTCATATTGATAAATATCTAATTATGAATTATATTTAATTAGTTCTAATTATGGAAAACGTAAGTATCGAACAAAAAGCAATAGACGTGCTATCCAATTATATTGGGTCCAATAACTATTTGCTCAAATTAAAATCTCAAAAAGAATCTAATCCAAGTTTTTTTCCAACAAGAAGTCAATGTGATTATATTTTAAATTATAATAAAACTAATCCAAAAGTCGCCAAAAAATGGGTCGATGTGGACCAATATTTTGCTAAAAAATTTGTAGAAGATAATCCATTTGTTAAGGAACCTGATAAAATCTACGTTGAGAAATTATTAGTCGAAAAAGATAAATCTTATCATATTTGGGGTAAAATATTTAGTGGAGAAACTCTTCACGATTTTTGGGTACCTAAAAGTGCAATTTTAAAAGGTAAAAATAGAGAGGCTTCTGTTGATTGGGATAAGTACTCTCATAGACCTCCGTTATCACATCAAAAAGAATGTATAATAAAATTACTTGAAAATGATAAGTTTATAGTTGCCGATGACATGGGATTAGGAAAAACAACTAGTACTGTAATATCTTCTATTGAGAGTGGTTCCAAAAAAATTTTAATTATCTGTCCAGCAACTTTAAAAATAAATTGGAAAAGGGAAATTGCTTTATATACCAACGAATCTACTTTTATTGTAGAAGGTAAAAAATGGGAGGAAGGTCACAAATATTACATTGTCAATTATGATATATTAAAGAATTTCCATGAAATTAAATCAAAAGATTCGGTAATAATGAAAGAATATTTTGATTTAGTTGTAATTGACGAGGCTCATTATATTTCAAACCCGCAAGCACAAAGAACTAAATTAATTAACGATATCGTAAAAGAAATCCCAAAACTTTGGTTGTTAACTGGAACTCCAATGACATCAAGACCAATGAATTATTATAATTTATTGAATCTAATTGAAAGTCCTGTAGCTTCCAACTGGATGGCATACGCAATAAGATACTGTGCAGGATACCAATTTACAGTTGGTAAAAGAAAAGTTTGGAATGTTACAGGAGCGTCTAACTTAGAGGAGTTGAGGGACAGGACATCAAGACATGTAATTAGAAGACTAAAAACCGATGTTTTGGACTTACCTGAAAAAATAATAACCCCAATTTACCAAAGACTAAGTTCAAAATTATATGAAGAACTTATGGGGGAATATTATGATTGGTATTCAAATAAAAAAGAAGAATCAAAATCGTTAACAATTCAGTTTTCAAAACTGATGAAAGTAAGACAAGTAATTGCTGAAGAAAAAATAAAAACCACTATTGAAGTTGCGGAAAACATTTTAGAACAAGGTAAAAAAGTTATAATTTTTTCTAACTTTACGGAACCCTTAATGAAAATTCACGAACATTTTGGCAAACAGTCCGTTTATTTGGACGGCTCAACAACTAAACCAGCGAGACAAAAAGCAGTTGACGATTTTCAAACAAACGACAAGGTTAAAGTTTTTTGTGGTAATATAAAAGCGGCAGGGGTTGGGTTAACTCTTACAGAAGCCGAGTGTGTAATTATGAATGATTTATCGTTTTTACCCTCTGACCATGCACAGGCGGAAGATAGAGCGTATAGATATGGACAAAAAAATAACGTATTGGTTTACTACCCAATCTTTGAGAACACTATTGAAGGGGCAATTTATGACATTTTATCTAGAAAAAAACAAATAATCGGTACTGTTATGGGAGACACTGATGAAGGTTCTATAGATATAGTTGAGGAAATATTAAAAGAAATCAATAATAGATGAGTATTTATTATTGATGAAATCTTTAAAGTTATTATCTGAAAGTTTATTAAATCAAATTAATGGTGAGGAGGAAAGTGATTTAAAATTCTTCTTAACTGAAATGAAAACCATCGGTATTGATAGATTACCGTATTCATATTCTTCTTTACGTAGGTTCATTGACCCTGAAACAATGAAAATACATTACCAAAGACATTATAAGGGTTATGTAAAAAAATTAAATTCAGCTTTACGTAAAAAAGACTATGGTGATGTTGAATTAGAAAATATTATAAAACAAATATCCAAATATAACGAAACAATAAGAAATAATGCGGGGGGAGCATTTAACCATGCGTTATTTTGGAAAATGTTATCTCCAACTTACCAACAACCAAATGGTCCTATATTAGAAAAAATAAAACAACAGTTTGGGACTTATAGAAAATTTAGAACTAAATTTGAAGAATTAGCAAGAAAAAGATTTGGGTCTGGATGGGTATGGTTAGTTGTAAAAGATAACGGGTCATTAAAAATTATGACGACACCGAATCAAGATAATCCATTAATGAACATAATTGACAGAGGTGGATTTCCAATATTAGGACTTGATTTATGGGAACACGCTTACTATTTAAAGTATCAGAATAAAAGAGACGAATATATAAATAATTTTTGGGAAGTTATTAATTGGAAATTTGTAAACGAACTTTACAAACAAAGAATAGAATCTAAAAGATAAATTAATTGATTTTGATATTTATTAAATAAAGATATCAAAATGGCAATAATCGCAGAACCAGAAAGAAGTCAATTATATACAAAAGTACGTCATGTATTAGGGGCTCCTTTACGCTCAATTGAATTAGAAGACGAGCAATTAGACACTATATTAGAATTCTCAATTGGTGATTATTCACAATATATCCAAGATTGGTTAATAGAATCTCAGTGGACTTCATTATATAATTTAAATTTAGACGTAAGTTCTTTATCCACTGCATTTATTACAAGAAGTTTTGATTACGAACAACGATATCAGTATGCTTATTCTAAAATTGTAGGCTTACAAAATAATGGACCGTGGGTACTAAAGAAAGATTACATACAATTAGAACCTAACGTACAAATATATGAAATACCTGCTAATAGAGAAATAAACGAATTACTTTGGTTCACACCAACACCAATGACAAACGTTCTCTTTGACCCATGGAGTTTTGGGGCTCTTGGCGGTTATGGTCTTGGTGGTCCAGCAGGATATTCGCAAATGGGATATACAGGGTCTTATTTTATGATGCCAGCATTTGACATGATGTTAAGACTACAGGAAATTAATATACAAAAAAGAATCATTGCGGGAGATTTAACATATCGTGTGACAGCATTACCTGAAGGTAAAAAAGCAGTACATTTAATGCAAACTCCTGGTGGTAAATTTGACTTTGGTAATTCATCTTTAATGAAAGGTCAGGTTTGGTATTGGTATTATGATACTGAAGGTGCGGATAGAGATTCTTGTTTAAGAGATAATCCTGATATTATAAAATTACCATCAGACGTTCCTTTAGATGAAATGTCTTGGTCAGATTTAAATAACCCAGCAAGACAGTGGGTTAGAAGATATTTTGTTGCAAGTTGTAAAGAAACACTGTCAAAAGTAAGAGGAAAATATTCAGGAAATTTAAAAACACCAGATTCTGAATTAACTATGGATTACGCTTCTTTAGCCACTGAAGGTAAAGATGAAAAAACAAAATTAATAGAGGAATTAATTGGTGCAGACGGAAGATTAACAAGATTAAGACCTGAAAAAATAATGGAAAGAGAGGCTCTAATTGCCGAAAATTTACAGAAACAACTTAAAACAAGAGCATTTCCAAGAAATATATATGTAATATAATGCCAGTACAAAAATCAATACCGAGTCAAAGAATAATTGGAGGTGTTTTAATTGAGACTTCGGAAATATCATTTGTTTCTGAACAATTATACACAACAAATGGAGAATCTCTAATAATTGTTAAGGATGTTGAGAACTGTCAAATAATTTTAGATTCTTCTAAAACTGACCATGTTACAATAAAATCATTAACAAATACTAAAATATCTCCATTAGTTGGTTTAATTGATGAAGAATATTCTGAAGTAAATATTAAAAAAGGCGCATGTATTGAAATTTACTTCTCATTTGGAAATTGGTATATAGTCTCTTCTGACGGAATTAAGTCAGAATAATTACACCATTTCTTCCCACCCTTCTTCAGCAAGTTCATATATATATTCAGGATTAATACCTCGTTTATCCCAATAAACTTTTTCTTGTTCTGTTATTGTTAATAAATCTTCAATACTATCTTGGTCTGCAGGTTCAAATGGAACACCATTAATTAATTTACATTGTTCTTTTGTGAACACACCTCTATCTTCAGGTTTATCAACAATCAAATTATTTCTTACTTCTTCACCAAAAACAATTAATAATGGTTCAATTCTTTTATTAAAAGTAACAATTGCTCTTGGGACATTATAATCACCTAACATATCAGGGTTTGACTCTAACTCAGACTGATTCAATCTATAACAATTAAGTTGAACTACTGAACCGACCATATCTGAAATTGCTATTTGATATGCCTGTTCTGTTGGAATTCCCGTATTTGCTTCTTTGTTTGTCGCATTACTACGAACCCAGTTATCATCACCCCAAGATTGTTCCCATCCATTTTTTTGTAAAAATTTTACCTTTTCTTTTCTATCTTCATTGGTTTTGAAAAATATATCTAATTGTTCTTGAGACCATCCTTTTTTTGGTTTATTTACTTTCTGAACATCCCCGTGAGACGCCTTAACCCCATTATTAACATAGAATATTACATCACCTAAACTCACCGCAATACCATCTCTTATTGCAAGCTCCATGTGTGCCATACGAGACATTTCATTACCTGCTTTGGTTTTTTCTTTTGAACGTTTTTTGTAATCTTCAATTGACAATTTAACCTTTGCTCTTTGGGCAATTTTCATTAAAGGAATCTGTCTATTATAGATTTTTTCTAAGTATTCATAATACCACTCAACAAAGTCCTGTCCATTCCCTTCAAGTAACATCTTGATTCCTTTGTCCAAAAAATCCTCAATATAAAGAGGAAGTTTTTTACTCTTAATTGAGTTACCTGTAAGTTTAATTTTACCATTATGTTCCATTGTTGCATAGTTCTTACGAGCAATGTTCATACAAGATTTCCAAGTACCATCACAGTCAAGACCCATTGCTCCTTTCATGAACATATCATTAAACTCGGCAACATCTGCGTCGTACCCTTTATATTCCTTACCTTCCTTAACTAACCAATTTTTCCCCTTACCGATATACACTCTATCGTCTACACCACCTTCGGGTAATGAGAAGTTCATACCATCCGTATCACATACAAGTGGGGTATATCCTCGTTTCATAAAGAATCGTAACATCTGACGAAGATATTGTCGTCCTGTACAAGTAATCTGTTCACCCATATACATATCTCCCCAGTGATATACTTGGGGAGCTGATAGAGCTCCAAACATCGAGTTAATAAAAATCTTAATCGGTAATTGTTTTCTATCGTATGATGTAGATTTTTTAGTGTCTATTTCGGAATATTCTTTAGCCAAGTTTTTATACTTAATACGGGTGTTACGAAAATAATTTAACATTCCTTTCATCGCTCCTGTAATATCACAGGTTGGGAATACATCGTGAACAAGTTGTATTGAAGGATAAAGTGACGAGAAGTCAAGTTTCAATACATCAGTTGAGTATCCTACTTTTAATAATCTGGATAATCCACCTACAAAATCTGTTTTTTCATTCTTTGCAGGAATCGCTAGTTTATGTTTATATGACCATGCTCTCATTTGAATTTCCCATAATGTTGCGGTTCCCATAGTGGAAACCCTTTCATATGTTGTTGGAACTAATGACGCGAGTAGAAAAGAGCCTTGGTTGAATTCCTCATCTACCTTTAATGTTTCTTCCAAGTCATCATCAAGATATCGTTCAACCAAATCATCACCAGTTGTTTTAATATAAACATTTGGGTGCTTTGAGCATGATTCGTCAATTGATTGGTCTAACCCTACTTTTTTATATTTCCCATTCTGAATGTTTAACCAATATTCTTCTTTTTTGGAATACATTGAGCCTATGTCTGTATGGTCAATATAGACTCGGTCAGGAGCTTCAGCCTTAATATATTGAGTGATATACTTCAAACCTGCAGATTTAATACTTGAATTAATTGCCTGAGCTCTTCTTACCGCATGTAATGTGTCGACAACATTATACCCCCACATTGATGTTTGGTTAAACCTCTCAACCTCATTCGCCAATTTCAATAAACTTTCAGATTGTTTTATTTGGTTTGACGGATTTAAAGTTTTTGCAATTTTTTTAATATCAAGATTTAAACATTTTGCCCTTTCAAATATCCAAAACCAGTCGAAGTTAAAACCATTATAAGATGCAATTATACTTGGTTTTAATTCATCAATTCTATTGAAGAATTTAATTATACCTTCTCTTTCTTGTTCCTCTGTTGCACATTCTATTACCTCACGAAAACCTTTATTTGTTTTCATACCAATCATAAAGATACGTCCATCTTTTGGTTCTAATGAAGTTGTCTCTAAGTCGAATACAAATCTAGTAATACTATCGTAATCGTCAAATCCTTTAAATAATCTTTTTTCTTTTACGACCAAATATTGCTCAACAGGGGGTAAAATCAAAACTAAACTTTTAGTTTTTTCACCCCACGGGTCAACACCGCCCTCTCTAAAAAACTGTATTAGCGAACGATAACCGTTTAAAGATTTAACCATAAAAGTTAAACCTCTCTCAAGCCTATCGTTACCATCTGTTCTTAATTTTTCAATGACAATTTTATGTTTAGTCATTGCCTCTTTTTGTAATGCCTTGGAGGATTGATAAAAGTTTAACCCACGTAAATCACCAACCCATGCGAATGGAATGAACGTATCTTTTTTAATTTGTTTTCCGTGAATTGGGTGCTCAATAATTTTCCAAATACAATCTTTTACATAATCGTATTCTATTGCGACGATATATTTTTCTTCGTCATTTCCTTGAAGGAAATTTTCAATTTCTTCGTTTGATATCATTTAATAAATTTGGTGTATTTGCTTTCGAATTATAGGTCGAAATTTACCTTTTTTAAAAAATATCAAATAAAAATGTTTAAGTCAACTATTTTGGAATCGTTGCGGTACAAATGTATTGAGCATTTGTTGCGACTAAATTACCCGTATCCAGAGTGCCTGGTGATAGAATTGTACTATCGAATATTGCAACTCCATTTTTAGTCAATCTTAAAGTTGCGGATGAACCTCCACCAGGGGTAAAGATTAACCTAACTCTATATGTATTTCCACTAGGTAATATAAAATTAGAAGTAGTATTTGTAGTTACAATAATTGAGTAACCTAAAGTTACATCGTCAATCCTTAAAGTATTTATTGAAGAATTTGATGTAAAAGAATAAATAAAATTACTATTTGACGGTGTTGGGGTATTTGTTTGGGTTGGGGTTAATGTTGGAGTTGGGGTCTGCGAACTAGTCTGCGTAGGTGTTTGGGTTTGTGTAGGCGTTTGCGTTTGTGTTTGTGTAGGTGTTTGCGTCTGTGTAGGTGTTTGAGTGTTAGTTTGTGTCGGTGTTTGAGTTTGAGTAGGTGTTGGGGTCTGTGTCGGGGTTGGTGTTGGATTTGGGGGATTGCAACATGGTAAGTCTACGATATATTTTGATTGACTTCCAAAATCATTAACAGAAAATGAGTCAATTATGTTTACATATATCTTCTCTTTTAATGGAAGTAATACTACACCATTATCACTTGATATAGAAAATTGAGTTGTAAATTTACCTATTTCATTAGTTTCCTTTCTAGTAAATTGGTAATTAATATAATACAACATTTTATTTTCAAACGAAGAAAATTCAGAAGTTACAAAACACTCTTTTGAGGCGAACAAAATAGTACCATTTGATTCGTTAATTAATGATAAATAAACAGGTAACTCACTGTTAATATAAGAGTTAAGGTGATAGTCACTTCTACCATCTAAACACATCTCGACTTTTAATATCGGTAATGAAGCTCCTTTTTTAATATAAAAGTCCATTAATTACAAATTTTTCTCCAATGTTTATGTATAATTTTTCAGTAATTGGTAGAATTGCAGTACCATCATCAGACACTATTAAAAATTCCCCTTCATATCTACCAACTTTATTAGTATCTGAAGAAGAAAATTTATAGTAAATATAATATTCTACCTTGGCATTAGGTTCAATAAATGTCTTCGTTGTAATACCCGCAGGTTTATTTAAAAATTTATATACTCCCGTCTCAGCATTTTTCATCGAAAAATAAATAGCTGAATTTTCAACCAAAGAATTAAAATCATCCATAGAGGATTTTCCATCCTCAAAGAATTGCATTTTTAATAACGGTAAAGTCGCACCTTGTTTTATGAAAAATTCCATATTACATAAATATAGAATTAACACTCTTTTCTTAAAGAAGAATCATAATGGTCAAATCGATTATGTTCGGTAGGGGTCATTAATAATATTCCAGGTTTTAAATTTCCTTTAATAGTTTCTTGGAAATTGTGGGACATTAATGTTTGTTCAAAAGGATGTTCATATTTTGTTTCAATATAACATTTATAGTTTCCCTGTTTTGATAGTAATATGGGCCAATTACATAGATAAACTTCTCCTGATGCGTATGGAACCCCTTTATGAGATTTTATTTCATTAAATTTTGTTCTTGGGGCATTTGGGTCCAATCCCATTTTAGGTAATTTTTTATTTTTTGGCCAATGAGACTCTCTAAAATTTTGAGGGACATTATACCAACTCCACTGTGTACTGTTATCCCCATAAAATTCAGTAAAGTTTAATTTTATAAAATCAAAATTTTCTTTATTAATTATTTCTAAACTTTTTTGATATAAAGAATCTGTGTACCGATTAAACCCATTTTTACATACCTCACCTTTTTTAGAATAAAAAAACATATCATCCTCAAAGAAAAACATATAATCTAACTCAGTATTATAAAAATGTTCAGCTATAAATTGTCTACCTCCAGTAATCCCAATGTTATCTTTTTTAATATGTTCAAAATCGTATTCTTTACATATCTCTAAGTACCTTTCAGTTGTAGACAAATCAGTTGAATTATCTAATAAAAATTTTTTTGGTTTGTGAATAAAATCAGAATCATATTCCATCATTGAGTTAATTAAAGTCTCAAATTGATTAGGACTGTTAAATGTTATGACATATAATGCGGTTTTTTCAATATCAAAATTAACAGATAATTTTTTTTCAGATTTAACTATTAATTTATCGTTTTTTAAATCTTCAAAAAATTTACTTAATAGTCCATTATACTCTATTTCAAAATAATTTATAATTTCTGAATTTTTATAGACCATTATTGAAAATATTGATTCTTCCGTACCCATATAATCGTTAACTAATGTGTCATTTAATAAAGAATAATATATTGAATTAACCTCTGAGATACTATCTTTTGGTCCTCCAAAAAATCCACCCCTCGCAACTTTTTTAACATCATTCTCAGCCCAATCATTTATTTTTGGGTATGAGAATCCATGTATTTCATTATTTGCATCATATGGAAAACATACAAATGAAAATTTAGTAATGTATTTTGGTAGATTATCTAAAACTTTATCGTGAGTAAAATAACCATAATGTACAGTATTTGTTAATCCAGCATCAATCCAAAACATTAAATCGGAATCAAATTTATCTAAAATTCTAGCGTCATTTAATAAAAACATTTTAGACATAACTAAAGGATTATACATCTCTAATTTTCCTTGGGTTGAGTCTCTTAACCACGTAGATTGATTATACCAGTCAGGGTTATTTCTTATTTTTTGTATTTTTCCAAAAAATTCATTATCAATGAACCATTGTTTATCTCTTTTTATAAACTGTGTATTATGAGACTCTCTTCTTTCCCAAATAAATTCTTCAATATTTTCTTCACCAAAAATTATTAAATTGTTTTCAACTTTTAAAAGCTGTTCAAATTTTTCTAAATAATGTGAAAATGGTCTAGACCAACCCTCGGATAAATTTTCTCTACCAATATCCCAAAGACCTGTAACAAGAGTAATATTTTTCATTCAGTATCTCTAACTTTATAAATTATATAATCAATAAATTCACTTTTAAACATTTTACTTATTTCTTCATAAAAAATAACATCTCCAAAAACATCCTCTTGGAACTTAGGTAAATTACGGGTATTTGGTATTACCCCCATACATTTACCAACATTACCTCTTGTAAAATCTTTAAGTTTCCAATTAATATCCCCCAACCAATTGTGTTTAAAAATATATAAAGTATTTTTATCTTTGATGGTTTCTTTTATGACTTTAAAAGCGTTCTCAGTGTATCTATCGTCATCATCTGCAAACATGATAAAATCACCCTCCAACTCATTAATGTATTTGTTAATTAAAGGGTGTCCGTATTTCCACATTCTTTCACCTTCATTAATAATATGATTAACTTTAAACTTAAAATCAAATAATTTTAATATTTCCCCAACATACGAATGATTTGTATCTGAAATTATAGTAAAAATATCATCCTCACTTAATTGATTCTTAAAAGATTCTATTAATCTAGGTAAGGTGATTCTTCCAATTGTTGTACACACAATGTTTATTTTAAACATAACATTTTTCCCTTACATATTTTGATTCATCATAAATGTCTAAGATTTTCAAAAAAGACTTTTGTAAGTCTAACCAATCGTCAAATTCAAAAGCATAACATTCTTCCTTTTTAATTTGAGTTAGTACGGTTAGTACTTCTTGTTCACTAATTAATTGGTTATGTGTTTTTAAATAACTTACAAAAATATCTAAATAACCATCTAAAATATTTCTAACCTTTTCAGATTTACCCCCAAATAAACAACCTGGAACTACATCCAACTCTACACCAAATAAATCTCTAAATCTATCTTTCATTTCATAATTCATCACAATTGAATTACCCTTTAAATGAATGAAACCATGTTTATTGATTTTATCAACCGTTTTGTCTAAAAAATTTTTAGAATTGATTAAAGGTGCCATGTAATCTCTCCATCCATCATGACATGATGTACCTATTAAACCCGCATCAATCCAAAAAATAGATTCACAATCAAATGATTCGTCAATTAAAAATTTTAGTTTGTTTATAACGACTTCCAAATAATTGTTTACGCAATAAATTCTATCATAATTCATCCCACCTGATAATTCTTCAGTTCTGATTTTATCAATTAATTCACAAGTTTCAGAAGTGTTCAATTCTTTAAATTTAAATTCTACGTTTGAGTAATTAAATTCGTCTTTTAAATTAAACTTATCATATGAATTTTTATCAGTATATATTACATAGTTATATTCAGGAAAAATTAAATTTTTAATTGTTGCAACAAGTAGTGGAAAATTTTTATATCTTTCCCCATTTCTTTGTTGGACATAATTCAATTCGTATATTGAAGAAACTATTTTAGTACCATTTGTCATGTTCTGCATAAACAATATTTAAAGATTTACTTGAATTATTACCTACAGATATACCATTAATTAGTGCGGAAAAACACATTTCGTCTATGTTTCCTGCGGGTATATTCCTTAAAGGTTTATTTTTCTTATATTCAATACACTTATCCCATGTATCTAAAAAGTGTTTGTATTTTTCATAATCTAAACTTATATATTGGACACAATCCTCTGGCATAAAATCCAAATTAGATTTATCTACATTTATGTTAAAATATTTTTCATATTCCATAAAACGGACCCCAAGTTCACTATTTGTTTTAATCTGTTCTGTAAAATTATAAGTTACAGGACCTAATATTGAATTTATAGTAAATGAACTATATATTGTATCCATATTAAATAGATTATAATTAACTCTCATATCCGCATCTACTAAAATAATATTTGTATACCCCAAATTAAAAGAAGCTCTTACAGAATATCTTTTAACTGAAAAATCAAAATCGTAGTAATTTTTAGCATAATCTGAATAATCTGAATTAAATTCTAAAATGTTAAAAACTTTAACAAAATCATATTTTAAAATTTTATTTGGGTTGTCAGTAACAACAACCAAGGTTGGTTTAAAATCAGATTTTTCAATATCCTCAATAAACCTATTTACTTGATTATAGTATCTTTCACCAAAACAAAAGGTTGCAAAACAAAATTCCATAATATTATAAATTACCTGTTATTCTATCACACCATCCTTTAGATATTGAGTGTGGCCAAACAACCCAATACTTTGGTTTTTTATCGGTATTAAATTGTCTCCAAATTTTACAATAACCATCAGGGTCATTTTTTAACATTTTAATGCCTTCTCCATCAATATCTTGTCTATGTATTGTATCGTCATTTTCATCGTGAAAAGCAACAACCCAAAAATCGTAATCGTCTTCAGGTACTTGATTATATGATACATCAATACAATGTTTAAATATTGTTGAGAATGAGTTCATCCATTCTTCTTCATCATTAAAATTATAAGGATTTGGAGGATAGTGTTTGTCTATTGTATATTGTTGAACCGCTCTTTTTGAGAATAGTAGTCCTGAGTATTTTTCATATTCCCTTAGTGACCTTTCAGTTCCAAAACCGTATTTACCAAAGTCCATTTCTGATTCATTGTCCATTCCAAAAAGGGAACGATTTTTCTTATGACAAAAATTATTTTTTTCAACCCAATTTTTATCATCATCCCATTGTTTTGTTCTACCCTTACGAGTGTATTCGTGCCAAATTAAAACTTTATGAGGATGAAACAAATCGTAACCATGTGTATATGCTCTTGCGGCTATTGAAATTTCTTCACCGTGAAAATAAAATTCTGGGTCATGTTGGACTTCTTTAGCGAATTCACCAACCGTAAAACAAAAATGTGCGGAGTAAAATCTTGATGGGACAGGACCACTCAAATCTCTCCAATTTGGGATTGTTTCAGGTAAAAAGAAAACTGCTCCTTCAGGTATAAATCTATCAAAAACCATTCTCCATGGTTCTTGTATCCTTAGTTGGGGGTCATTGTCAGGGTCAAAAGATGAAACATAACCCGTTAATAATGGTTTTTTATATCCTTTTAATTGTAAATCTTTTACCATTTCAATCATCTCATAATCCCAATTTTCAGCAAATCTCATATGAGAATCAATTTGTAATGTATAGGTTTCACCGCTATAATATTGTTGTATTTTATTTCTAGCCCAACAAGCTCCTTTTGACTCAGTATAAGGTATATCAATTATTCTAAATCTATCATCTTTGTAATAATCATCTAACCTATCAAATTTATCCTCATCCGAATATTGTCTGGCAATACCAAAAACTAAATTTTCAGGAAATTTTGCATTTTTTAATGCGGATTCGATTGTTGGTAATAATTGTGGGTCACGATATGACGCAATTTGAATATAAATTTTCATTTATTTATTTTTTTAAAAAATAAAAAAAATAAATAATTCTTAAATAGTGAAATTAACTTTTATAGTTTGGTCAAACCCTGAAAAATAAAAATAATAAAATGAATTTTCATACGATGGTGGAGTAATAACATTATTAAATGTTAATCCACTACCTACCGAATATCTATTTGGGTAGGTCTCAGACGAATAAGATAAATTAAAAGTATACGAACTAAGTGTTGTGGATGAAAATAATATTGAAGTTCCATTACCACTATATCCTATATTATAGGTTAAACCTGTTGGACAATTAGGACATCTGAAATCAAACAATTCGAATTGATTTTTTAATATATCAAAATTATGTAATATCTCAGGATAACTCAAAGGTTCAACGTACATTCTAAATTGAGATATTGCCCCATCAAAAGAACCTCCAAAAGTTGGTTCTATTAATATATTTGTAGTTAAGGCAGATAAAGAAGTACCTGATAATGTTTGATTAGGCATTGATTCAGGGTCTTGTATGTATGTATTACCTGTTAAACTTGTTGGACATCCAGAAAAAGTTAAACTTTCTCTTAACCCCTGTGTACCACCTCCCCACGACATATTAAACGGAACACCAATTTGTTTTTCTTTTTCAGTGTTTAGTCCCCTTGGTATTACTTCTTCAAATCCATTAATCACATAAAATAATTTACCGTTTACGAATATTTTTAACGAACCTAATCTTTCATCTCTTTCTATCAACCACCTTTCATTAAGATTTACAATTTCAACAGTTTCAGCTGGAGTATTACCAGTGTGGGTTATTGGTGGTTGTATAAGTAACACAGAATTATTAGATAAACTATTCACATATACATTTTTAGATATTAGTCCTAATCCACCATTATAATATAAATCACATGTATCATAATAAGAATTTCTTTCCCATACACAATCAATTAAAAACCAATGTTCAGTGTTTAAAAATAAAGAATTTTCATTCGCACAATAATTAAAAATTTGATTAGATGAACAATATTCATTTATAGTATATCCTGTTTGATATGTTATACCAGTTGTAGGACAAGTCCCTGTTGTAACACATCCTCCTGTAAAAGTTAAAACTTTAACACAAATTTTAGGATTTTTTGGGTCACCTGATAATCGCAATGAAAATGAATTTGACATCGAATCATAAAGGGGATTTTTATCATTATTAAGAACTTCAGATGTTGTTTCACAAACACAATTACAATTTGAATTACTTTCTGATGTGTATAACATTGGTTCGTAAACCTCAATACATCTAGAATTTGTAACCCCTGTATTTGAGCATGCACAGGTTTTTAGACAACCCTCCAAGTATGATGTAACTCTAGTGTACCCTGTATCAGAAGAAGGAGACCCTGAAGCGTGATGATAAAATTTGTTTTCCGCTCTTGTCCCAAAGTAAAAAAAAGTATTTTTATTTTCAGGATATGTTAAATTTAAAGTTGTTTGTGCGGATGTGGGAGAAAACTCTTCTTCCTGACGAGCTCTAAGCAACATTTCAACAGTCCATCCTTTATTAGTCCGTTCAGGAAATGTTTCATAATCATATCCAAATAATTTAAAAAATCCTTGATAAAATCCACCATATAATTGATTATAATACCCAACAGTGGCTCCAGTTTTTGATACCATATCATATACTGTTTCTTTTGTGTTTCCTGAAAATCTTTCATTTGGTAAATTTGTATATCCAGTTATGGAAATTAATTTTTGTCTTCTATCAAAATAATACCTATTCCATTTAGTGGTACCTGTATATAATCCCATAGTAAAATTAATGGTCTCACCAGTCATTTCAGGCACAAGTCCGTTATCAATACCTGTTAATCCTATGTCACATAAAGTACTTGAAGTTAAGCAATTTAAATTTTCATTATTAGGGTTATAATAATTTAATGAAACTAAAGTGTTTGCAAAAATGTAATCTCCATAATTTATGGTAATCTGCTGTGAAGACCCTGTATTATTTAAATCAAAGTAAATTGGTAATCGATTACCATCGTCTTGTCCGATTAGTTTTGTTGAGAATATTACTTCCTCATTATAGTCTCTTTCGTCTGAGGCTAAATTTATATCAAGCATTTGACCCACAGGTCTTAAATACCATTTTTTAAAATTATATTCTCTTATATTCTGTTGTGACATCTTATGATAAATACGCATTTCCATGTATTTATAGATAAAAAACTTAATGGAATTTAGAAAAGAATATTTTAAAAGTCCTTATTATTTTTATCTTAAAGAAGGTAAAAATGATATTGTCTTATATTTTAGTGTTTCCAATGTTATAACTGAAGCTAGAAAAAAAGACGATTCAATTAAATTTAATAAAAAAGATAAGAATAAAATTGAAAAAGAACTAACTAAAATTTTTAAAGAAAAAAAACTTAAAGATAATGATTCAATTAAAAAACATTTGTCAAAATTGAAGTCAGAGTTAGGCGAACTAGTAGATTATGACGGAACATTTTTAAGCTCTAAAATACCAATATATAATCCTAAAATATCACCTAAAGGAACTATGGACCAAGAAGTGACTCAGAGTCACCAAACAAATAATCCTGTAACAAGAGGCTATCGAGTTTATTGGGGTGAGAGTATTGATGATAATGATGACAACGTTGTTACTGAGATTGATTTTTCGGATGCCTTTGGATGGGAAGAAACTAAAGACTTAAACGGTCCTGATAGTATGGAAGTGTTCATGGATGAACTTGGCGTTGAAGACCCTATAGACGCCGCAGATAGAGTTAGAGCCTTTGGTAAAAATCCTTTTAAAAAGACAAAAAAACAAACTTTATCTGAAAAAGAAAAAATAGATGAAGAAAGAAAACAAAAAATGGTTAAAATGGTGGAAGATATACTACTAGGAAAAAAATCAAAAGACACAGATATTTCTAAAAAAAATAAAGCTTTAAGTAAATTATTAGTAAAAAACTTAGAATCAATAAAAAAATTAGCAGATAAAGAAGGTATCTCAACATCAGAATTAATTAAAATACTAAAAAAAAGTGAATAATAATTTATACGGTAGATATTATGACATTGACTATAGTATACTTTCATCTTTAGAAAAGTATGCAAGTAATACTACAATTAAAAATTTGATTGACACAAAAAAAATATCATACTCAAATTTGAAACGTATAAAAAATAGAATGGAGAATGGGGAACTTGAAAGCTTAGGTGGTCAGTATTTTAAAAATTGGATTGACACTAAGTTGGGAAACGAAAGAGATAATATATCAACGTCGCAAGATATTAAACAAGATAATGGTATTGAAAATTCTCATTTAAAAAAACATACTAAAAGGTCTGATATAAGACCTTCGGAAAGACATAGAAAGTCATCTGAAAGACATGACACTTGGGATGATAATTCATCTTTAAGATTAGAACAAAGAGTTATTGAAGAATTAAAAATAATAAACCAATTAATGAAAAAAATAATTTAATATGGCATCTTATGAACCAATTGATTTGAATCAACCCGATAACAAGTTGACACAAATTGCAAATGAAGCTAGAAAAGCGTTAATCACTAAAAATGATTATAACCAACAAAAACCTCCTTATGGAGCAACTAATCCTGATGCAATCTCTGACGGAGATATTAAAGGAAAAGGAACAGGAGTTTTCTTAGATTCGGTAAATGGAGGTAATTCTGTCGATATTTTAGAAAGAGTTAACGAAATTAAAATAAATCAGTATCAATCTGACAAACCTTATCAGTATCCCGCATCATAATGAAGCTTTACAACACCATAAAACAAATTATCTTAGAAAAGTCACTGGACCAAATTTCAAATTCTATTAAGAATAAAAATTTGGTTACCATATACTATGACGGTGAAGATAATGGAGGTAAGGGTTTAAGAGTTATTGAACCTTTTTGTTTTGGGGTGTCAAAGGCGGGAAATAGAGTTATTAGAGCTTGGGAAAGAGAGGGAGCATCATATACCGCACAAAAAGGTGAACAACCATTACCAGGATGGAGATTATTTAGATTAGATAGGATTGGTAGTTATAACGTAAGTCCGACTAACACTTTTGATGAGCCAAGACCATTATATAACCCAGATGATAAAGGTATGGTTGGACTTAAACTTTGTGCTAAATTTGACTTAGAAAATATTGAAGAGATATGACAAACGAAAATGAATTTTTACAAAAATTAATGATTTCTAAAAAAATCATGGATAGACATAATGAAATGCCTCGAAGTGGTGCCGCTGGAGGAGTTAATGAAAATTATTCGCATAATACCATAACATCACCTGAGTTAGAAACTTTTAATTCAGCACCATCAAAATTTAATATACCTGAAGAATATATACCTGAATCTCAATCAGTTTCTTCAGTCCAAAAACCTTTAGTTGTTACTGAAGAAAGGATTAAAAATTCTAAATTACCTGATGCAATTAAAAAACTAATGATTGAAAACCCAATAAATCAACCACAACAATACACCCCAACATTATCTAACGATTTAATTGAAAAGGCTGCAAGACTTATGGGTGATAACAAATCAGCGCCAAATAGTCAACCTCAAAAAACATCTTCTAATCAACAAAGTACAAACGGCGATTTAAAAAAAATGGTTAAAGAAGCTGTTGAAGAAATTTTGAGAGAAAATGGGCTTATTACCGAATCAGAAACTAAAAGCCAAGAAACGTTTCAATTTAGAGTAGGTAAACACATTTTTGAAGGTAAAATAATGAAAGTTAAAAAATTATCTTAATCTAAAAGAGTTGATTAAATAGACTTTGATTTTTATTATTGTGGAATACACACAATTATGAAAGAAAAAATCAAAGTATTAGTCATACCTTCAGATAGAACAGGTGTTGGTAAATTTAGGTCTATCGACCCTCACATTTTTTTACAAAAACTATATCCCGAAAATTTTCACGTAGATATTGTATTTGATTTAGATTTTACTGATTTAAATTTTTGGAAACAATATCAAATAGTACATTTTCATCGCAGTATAGGTCAGGACTTAGATAGGTCTATTGAATTTGTACCAGTTTTAAATAATTTAGGTATAATAACTATTTGTGATATTGATGATTATTGGCTCCCAACTAAGGAACACCCTTTACACCAATTAATTTTCCAACAAAAAATCCATGAAAAAATTGTTGCGAATATAAAAGTTGCAAAATACGTAACAACTACTACCGAATTATATGCGGATGAAATTAGAAAAATAAACAAGAATGTAGTAGTTCTTCCAAACGCAATTGACCCAAACGAAACTCAGTTTAAAGAACCTACTATTGAAAGTGAAAGACTTAGAGTTGGGTGGTTAGGAGGTTCATCACACTTACATGATTTAATGTTATTGGATGGTATGGTTGCAAAATTATCAGACCAAAAAGATAAATTACAATATGTCCTTTGCGGTTTTGATACTCGTGGGACTATGACCGAAATTAATCCTCAAACAGGTGAACAAAAACAAAGACCAATTAAACCTAATGAAACTGTTTGGTATGAATATGAAAAAATATTCACAGACAACTATAAAATTGTAACTCCAGAATATAAAACATATTTGGAAAAATTTGTTCAGAGTCCTTTTGAAAATGAAAATAATGAAAATTACATTAGAGTTTGGACAAAACCTGTGACATCCTACGCCAAAAATTACTCTAAATTTGACGTATCTTTAGCGCCAATTAAACCACATATTTTTAATAAAGTAAAATCTCAACTAAAGGTTATTGAGGCTGGGTTTTATAAGAAAGCGTTAATTGCTTCAAACTATGGTCCATACACCATTGATTTAACGCATTGTTTAAAGAATGGAGAATTTGTTGACGGTAATGCGATATTAGTCGATGACCATAGGAACCATTCTGATTGGGCTAAAGCAATAAAAAAGTTAGTACAAAATCCAAATATGGTTAAAGATATGGGAGAAAGACTTTACGAACACGTATCAACAAGGTACGACTTGGCAATAGTAACTAAAACAAGAAGTGAATTTTATAACTCAATCCTATGATAAAAACACCATTACAAAAAATAATTTTTTTGGACATTGAGACTGTAGGTATTTCATCTAACTATGAAAATTTTAAAACGGATTATCCTGAATTAGAATATCAATTTATAAACTATCTAGATTGGTTTATAAAAAGATTCCCTGAGGATAGTCTTAAAGAAAAAGAAGAAATTTTTATAAATAGAGCGGCTTTAGTACCTGAGTTTTCAAAAATTGTATGTGTGTCATTTGCCTTTGTTGACCCTAAAGGAGAAATTAAAAAACAAACATTTTTTAATTCAGATGAAAAACAATTACTTCAGGATGTTAATAATCTACTAAATAGAGTTGGTAAATTAGATTTTGTATTGTGTGGTCACAACATTAAAAATTTTGATATTCCTGTTTTAGCAAAAAGAATGATAATTAATGGAATTAAACCGTCACAAATATTACCAACTTATGATACTAAACCGTGGGAAGTTAAAGCAATTGATACTAAAGAAATTTGGCAATATGGTCAATTCGGAGCGATTTCATCTTTAGAATTAATGTGTGTTTCTTTAGGGGTCGAGAGTCCAAAAACAATGGAAATAACAGGTAATAAAGTTCATAATGCTTTTTGGAATGAAAACAAATACCAAGAAATACAGGATTATTGTGAGAAAGATGTGGAGGTTTTAATAAACGTAATTAAAAAGTTAATTTAATGGATGAAAATTATAATAAAGACATTTTAAATGGTTTAGATGATTTAAAAAAATTATTGGAATCCGATGAAGATGGGTACAACAGTTACAATGAAATAATTGATTTATTAGGATTAGATTTAAAAGAGCTTGAATCTCATATGACTGATATGTCAAAGATAAAAATAGAATATACATCCACTGATAAAGAATTGTCATATAACTATCCTTCAGATAGTGGATTTGACTTATACTCGTCAGAAGAAGTAATAATACCTCCATTAGGAAGGTCACTTGTACCTACTGGAGTTAGAGTTAATTTACCTGAAAATTATGAACTACAAGTAAGAACTAAAAGTGGTTTGGCAATTAATCAAGGACTAATGGTTTTGAATTCTCCAGGTACTGTTGATGAGGGTTACACTGGGGAAATTAAAGTTATAGTTTTTAATACCAATAATCATGAGTTCAAAATAACTAAGGGTATGAAAGTTGCTCAAGCGGTACTCTCAAGTTGTATAAGCGGTAGATGGGTAAATTTAATTAAAGTAGATACTATTAAAGAAAAAGATAGAGGTAATAACGGATTTGGAAGTACAGGAATATGATTACAATTGGATATAGCACAAGAAAAACAAATCCGTATTTCCAAGAATACCTAAAAAAAATTGCAGGTCACCCAAAAATACAGATTATTGAAAAAATTAATAATGGGGAAAAAAATTTATCTACAGTTTATAATGAAATAATATCTGAATCTGAATACAATGTTGTCGTGTTATGCCATGATGACATTTATTTTGATACTAATAATTGGGCCTCAAAATTAGTTAGAAATTTTGATAAGAATCCTGATTACGGAATAATTGGAATGGCTGGAACGACTCATATACCCAAAAGTGGTACGTGGTGGGAAGACAGAACTAAGATGTATGGAATTGTAAATCATGAAAATAATGGTAAAAAATGGGAATCAAAATACTCTGAATCATTACAAAATTCATTAAAAGAAGTTGTTGTAGTTGATGGTGTTTTTATAGCGATAGACAAAAATAAAATAAAATCAAAATTTGATGAATCTGTAGATGGATTTCACATGTACGATGTTAATTTTTGTTATAAAAATTTCATAGAGGGAGTTAAGATTGGGGTAATGACAAATATCAGAATTACCCATAAATCAATCGGAATGACTAATGAACAATGGGAAATTAATAGAAAAATATTTGCAGAAAAATATAAAGACTCCCTACCATCTAAGGTTAGATTTGATGAAAATTCAAAACTAAAAGTTTTAATATCTTGTCTTTTCTTCCAAAGATTTACAGGGTCTGAGATGTATGTTTTTGAATTAGCTAAAAATTTAATTAAATTAAATTGTGATGTAACTGTTGTTGCATCAGAAACTAACGGTCCATTAGTTTTAATGGCAACTAAATTAGGTATTAAAGTTAAAAATATTAGAGAAACCCCAGGATTTAAAATGGGGGATGGAAAATGGATGGTAATGACTGAAAAAGGACCTCAACCATCAGTACCTAATAATTTTTATCAGGTTGAAGTTCCTCATTTTGATATAATTCATTGTCAGCACAAACCAATAGTTGAAGTCATGAATATGCTTTATCCAACAGTTGACAAAGTCTGTACAATCCATTCAGAAGTTATTGAATTGGAAAACCCTGTAAAACACCCGTCTATTAAAAAATACATCGCAATTCGTCCTGAAATTAAAGAACACATTATTAAAAACTTTGATATTAGTGAAGACAAAATTGAAATTATTTATAACCCAATAGACGAAACTAAATTTACTCCTAAAAATATTAAATCTGAAAATTATATATTGTTTGTAGGGTCAATAGATTATCTAAGGAAAAATACAATTTTTGATTTAATAGAAGTGTCAAAAAATGAAGGTAAGGAATTATGGTTAGTTGGTGAGAATAAATCTGATTATTTGACTGAAGTACTACAAAATTCTCATGTTAAACATTTTGGGCCCACTACCGAAGTTGAAAAATATATACATAAATGTTCCGAAACTGCAGGTATTTTATTAGGAAGAACAACTATCGAGGGTTGGATGTGTGGAAAATCGGGATGGATATATGACGTAGATAATTTAGGTAACATTATTAGTAAAAAATTACATTTAGTACCAAACGATTTACAAAAATTTTATTCGTCTATTGTTTCCGAAAACATAAAATTGAGTTATATTAATTTATACAATGAAGATTATAGTAAAATTCCCAACTAGAGGTCGAAAAAATAAATTTTTTAATACCTTTAAAAAATATTATGATTTATGTGACGATATTAATAATGTAAAATTTTTAGTATCAATCGATAGAGATGATATAGAAATGAATAATCAAGATACTTTTGACATATTAAAAAATTTTACGAATGTGTCTGTTGTTGTTGGGGAAAGTAAATCTAAAGTTCATGCGGTTAATAGAGACTTAGAAAATTTTACCGAGTGGGACATATTACTTTTAGCATCAGATGACATGATTCCACAAATTAAAGGATATGACAATATTATCATTGATAAAATGGTATCTAATTATCCTGATACTGATGGAGTTTTATGGTTTAATGACGGATTCCAAGGAAATAGACTAAATACATTATGTATTTTGGGTAAAAAATATTATGAAAGATTTAATTATATATATTATCCTGAATATAAATCCACATGGTGTGATAATGAATTTATGTCAGTTGCCGCAATTTTAAATAAACAAACTTATTTTAATGAAGTTATTATAAAACACGAACACCCTGATTGGGGATATGGGAATCGTGATTTAATACATAATAAAAATCAAATTGATTTGGGTCACGATAATAATCTATATGTGACAAGGAGAAGTTTAAATTTTAATTTATGAAAAACATATGTACAGTATCAGATATAAATTATCTATATAAGGGATTAACTTTATATGAATCGATTTTAGATAAAAATAAAAATTTTAAACTTCATTATTTATGTATTGATGATGTTACTTTTGATAAAGTTAAAAAATATGAATCAGAAAATTTAATACCCTACCATATTAACTCTTTATTGTCAGAAGATAATAATTTATTAAATTTAAAACTTAGTGAATATAAATATTTTTGTTGGTCTTTAGCCTCTTATTTTTCTAATTATCTTCTTAGTAAAGATATCGAATCTATAACATATATCGACAGTGATATATATTTTCACAATAACATAGATGATATCTATGATGAAATTGGTGAAAATGAAGTTGGTATTTTTAGGCATAGACAATTTGACCTATCAACACCAAGAGTTGAGGGGTGGTTTAATGTTGGGGTTGTTTACTTTAAAAATGGAAAGATTGGTAAACATATATGTAAATGGTGGGCCGATTCTGTCTTACATAAAAAACATCCCCATCTATCAACATGTGGAGACCAAAAATATTTAGATGAGTTCCCAAACATGTGCCCAAATGATTATATTTTTATTGATGGTAATATTGGTCATGGAGCTCCGTGGCAATGGCAATTGTATGATTATTCTGACTATGAAAAAAATGGTAACATAATATGGGATGGTAAATACCAAAAGTTGGTGTTTAGTCACTTTTCTCAATTTGACTATGATGAAAAAACATATATACCCTCAAAAATGCATCATATATACACACCAATGGATGTGTACCATAATAATAAATCGCTCAAAATTATATACGACGAATACTACAATAAAATAATTGAAATAAAATCAAAATATAACTAAAATAATGAAAATTGCATTTGGTATGATTGTTTTTGAGGGTGACTATGTTCTTAAAGAATGTTTAGAACAAGTCTATCCTTTTGCGTCTCAGATTTTAATATCGGAAGGTCCAGTCTCATATTGGCAAAGACAAGGTAAAACAACATCTACAGACGATACAAATAAAATTTTGGATGAATTTCCAGACCCTGATAATAAAATAAAAATAATACATGGTAAATTTTCAGAAAAAGATGAACAGTGTAGGGCTTATATGCAATATGTTAACGACGATATTGATTATATATGGAACTTAGATTCTGATGAAGTTTATAAAACTGAAGATTTAATTAAGATTATTGAGTTCTTAAAAAAAGAAACTCCGACAAGTGTTGGTATACAAAGTTGTTCTTTTTATGGTGGTTTTGACAATTATTTAACTGGATTTGAATTAAATACCGATAATTTTTTAAGAATTTTTAAATATTATAAGGGCTCAACTTGGTTAACCCATAGACCTCCAACCATAGAATATCCTAATAATTTAAATGTCATTAGAAAGCACGTAGATAGTAAAACACTATATGACTTATTAGGGGTACAAATGTATCATTATTCATATGTTTTTCCTGACCAAGTTTTTAAAAAAGTAAATTATTATAAAGATTCAGTTAGTAGAGAAAATTGTATCGATGATTATTTTAATAAAATTTATTTACCATGGGTAAATGGAAAAGATTTAGATAGGTATAATGTTGAACAAAAATATTTAGGAGTCCACGAATTTAAACCTAATGTCAGAGGAGAGTGTTACACTAAAGTATTTGAGGGGTCCCATCCAGAATCAGTGATTAGAAATTTATATTCATTGAAGAACAAATTTATCGAGCAATTAAAAAAATATTAAATAATGATTAAACATGAAAAATAGAATTTCTTTTTTTGGTGCAAGTGTTACCCAGCAACATAACGGGTATTGGAAATATTTTAAGGACTCTAATCAAAATTTTAATGTTAATTCTTATGGATTTGGAGCCAGACATTTATCAGACGCAGGAGTTTGTTATATTGATGAGGTACTAAGTTCAAATCCCGAATATTGTTTTATTGATTGGTTTAGTACAGGGTATATAAAATATAATGAAGATAAATTTGATGAAATACAAGAGTATGTTGATACCATTATTAATAAATTTTATAAAAATAATGTAAAACTAATTTTTTTAATTTTTCCAGATAAGACAGTGGATAAAACAGAAATTTATAAAAAATTAAATAATTATTTAACTAATTTAAAAATACCTGTTTTAGATTTAAGTGAATGTTTTGAAAAAAATATTAATGAAATTTTAAGAGATGGAATTCATACTACTGATTATGGGGCCAACCAGTATAGTGAAAAAATAAGTGAATTCTTTTTTAATGAGATATATAACAAACATGAAATACCTAAAAATTACCCAAAAGAAACAAAATTTTGTAATATAAAAAAAATAGAATTTAATAAAATAATTAAAAATAGATTAGTATTAGAAGGTCCTTCTGAAATTATTGGGATGTCACAAATAGTAGGTCCATACACAGGTCTTATTGACATTGATGGGGTTATTTTTAACAATTGGGATAGGTGGTGTTACTATGAGAGAGAAATGGTAAATTTAAAATTTAAAGTGAATAAAAATACAATAATTAAAGTATTGCAGGATGACTTTGATAGAAGTTTATGCGAACATAACATAAATTGGAATATTGACAAATTTTTAAAAATTATTGATATTTTCTATGTTGGTGAAAATTTAAAAATAATAGAATATAATTAAAATGAAAATTAATATTATAAAGCCAGTTCTACCTAGTATAGATTTAATATATGAAGATTTTAAAGAATGTTTAGAAAACGGTTTAGTTACGAATAACTCTAAATTTGTAAAAAAATTAGAAGAAGAGCTTCAAATTTACCTATCAAGTAAATTAAAACCAATTTTGTTTTGTAATGGAGAAATGGCACTTTTCCATTTAATACAAGCTCAAAAAATAAAAATGGGTTATCATCACAATCAAACGTTTAAAGTTTTAGTACCCTCAGTAACATTTTCAGGTACTATAAATGCGTTATATATGAATAATTTAGAACCTATTTTTTGTGATGTTGATGAAAAACTTATTATTAACTTAAAAAAATGTAATATTGATAATAATGTAAAAATGCTGGTTATTGTTGGGGCGTATGGAAATATTCCTAACATTGATGAAGTTATTGAATTTTCTAAAAAAAATAATATATGCGTAATTTTTGATAACGCGCCAGCCTTTGGCTCAACTTATAAAAATAAATATATTAATAGTTTTGGATTTAGCGAAATCTATAGTTTACACGCCTCTAAAAATTTTACAACTATGGAAGGGGGTCTTGTTGTTACTGAAGACGAAGAAATTTGGGAGATTTTACAATATTTAAGAGATTTTGGTCAATACGAAAAAACAAGAGGAAACATAAAATATCCTGGTCTTAACAGTAAAATGCAAGAAATTTCAGCAATTGTTGGTTTACATAATTTAAAAAATATAGAAAACGCATTAATTAAAAGAAAAAAAGTTATAGAAAAATACATTGAATTTTTTTCTTCGGATATGTTTAAACCATTTTTTAGTCTTATGGAAATAGATAAAAATGTCTTTTGTAATTACCTATATTTTCCACTAATATTAAATGAAAACGCTGAAAATTTTACAAATTTTATGTCTAAAAATGATATTACTGTAAGGAGGTATTATACGGCAGTTCATGAATTAGACTTTTACAGTGGAAAATTTTCAAATTTAGACTTAAATTTTACTAATAAAATAAAAGATAGTTTAGTTTCACTACCGTTACATACAGATATGATAGAATCTGAAATCGATTATTTATTTAACACTGTTAAAAAATATTTTAATATATGAAAAAAATTTTAATATCGGGTGCTGGCGGTTATGTAGGTACAATGCTTTGTGAAGAACTTTTATCTCAAGGGTATAAAGTAATTGCTTTAGACAGATACTTTTTTGGAGTTGATAAAATTAAAAAAATTAAAAGTAAAAATTTAGAAATTTTAATTGACGATATAAGATTTTTTAATGAATCTATTTTAAACGGAGTTGATGTTGTTATCGATTTATGCGGACTAAGTAATGACGCAACATCAGAGATAAACCCAAAATTTACTGAAGAAATTAATTATTATGGTTCAAAAAGGTTAATTGAGTTATCTAAAAAAAATAAAGTAAAACATTATATATATTCAAGTTCGGCAAGCGTGTATGGTTTTAGTGAAGTAAAATTTATGGATGAGAATTTTAAACTAAATCCATTAACTGAATATTCAAAAAGTAAGGTGTCTGTTGAAAGGGTATTGTTAGATACCTGTGACGATGATTTTAATATTACAATACTAAGAAATTCAACAATATACGGATATTCACACAGAATGAGGTTTGATTTGGCGGTTAATATAATGACTCTTACAGGTACTAAAGACGGGATAATTTATATAATGGGAGATGGTGAACAGTGGAGACCTTTTGTACATGTTAAAGATGTTATTAATGTTATGATAACATGCGTTAAAAAAATCGATGATTGTAAAAATAAAATTTTTAACGTAGGGTCTAATAACCAAAATTTAAAAATAAAAGATTTAGCAAATAAAATTTCTAGTTTAATACCTAAATCTAAAATCATTTTTATACCAAACAATCCCGATAATCGAAGCTATAGTTTAAATTTCAATAAAATTGAAAATGAGTTAGGATACACATGTAAATATAGTATTGAGGATGGGGTTATTGAAATTAAGAATAATTTAGAAAATTCAAATATTAACTATGAAGATGAAACCACTCATACTTTAAATTGGTATAAAAAATTAATAGATTGGGATAAAAAAATTTCTGAAATCAAAATGTATGATAGAATTCTATAATAAAATAGCTCTTATTGGTAATGGTGGTTTTGGTAGGGAAGTTTATTATCATATGATAAACGATGGTATTGATAAAAATTATATAGAATTTTTTGATGATAACAATATAAATTGTAAAAAAATAAGTGATTTAGATATTAAAAAATTTAAAGTTTTAGTTACTGTAGCTGAACCTGAAATAAGAGAACAAATAGTTAAAAGATTACCATCTGAAACACAATTTTATACCTATATACACTCAAGTGCTAAAATTTTAGATGAAAATATAAAAATTGGTCACGGCTCAATTATTTGTGCTGGTTCAATATTAACGACAAACATTACTATTGGGAGACACGCCCATATTAATTTAAACACCACTATTGGTCATGATTGTATGATTGGCGATTTTTTTACAACAACACCAAATGTAAACATATCAGGAAATTGTATTTTAATGGATAAAATTTATTTAGGTACTAACTCTACAATCAGAGAAAAAATAAAAATTTGTAGTAATGTTAAGATTGGGATGAATTCAGGTGTAATAAAAAATGTTGAGGAGTCTGGAACATACATTGGTACCCCATTAAAAAAAATAAAATGATTTTAAATTTAGAAGAAGGTAATAAACTTATATCTGAAAATATTATTAATAATAATATTTTTTCAGTAAGTAGAATGGGTATTGGAGAGGTTAATCTAATACATAAAGTATTGAAGGGTTCTACCCCGTCAAATCAAGACATAGAGATTGCTAAAAATTTTGGTGGGGTATATGGGGATTGCTTTGATACTTTTTTAGAGTTGTATATTGAATCGGTAAAAAAATCAGATATTAATTGTTTTTGGATGAATTCTAACTTGGACGTAAAACAAAATGAAATATTTGACATTTTATCCCCTAATTCACATAAAGTAAATCATAGGACGGTAGAACCATATTTTTTAAACTCCCCATGGAGTTTAAACCTTAATGGAAAAAAGGTTTTAGTAATAAATCCATTTAGTTATAGTATAAAACAACAATATTTAAAAATAAAAAATATTTGGGGGGATAAAAAAGTACTACCAAATATTGATTTGATTACATACAAATCAGTGCAATCTGTTGGTGAGTTGAGACCTCATTCATCTTGGGTCGAATCTTTAAATATAATGAAAGAACACATTTCAAAAATTGATTTTGAAATTGCCTTATTAGGATGTGGTACTTATGGGTTACCTCTTGTTAATTTCATAAAAAATGATTTAAAAAAATCATCAATATATATTGGAGGAGCAATTCAAATTATGTTCGGAATAAGAGGTCAAAGATGGGATAATCATGACGAAATAAATAAATTCTTTAATGAAAATTGGGTTTATCCTAATGAATTAGAAACTCCTGAAAATTACAAAATATTGGAAGGTGGTTGTTATTGGAAATAATTAAAAACTATGAAAAAAACTGCTTGGTATAATACTGATATATTACCTAACGAAATGGTTAGAGGTGCTATGGGTTTAAATGGATGGGGTCGTTTAGAAAATGCTGCTCATTTTCCATATCTTAATAATCTAATAAATAAATGCAACTGTGATAATATTGCGGACATAGGATGTGGGGCTGGAGAAGTCGGGAGGGTTTATAGCAAGTTAAATTATAGCGGATTTGATTTACCTCATATTATTGAAGATGTTGCGAAAAAAGTTAACCCAAATTTAGAATATTTTGAATTTGACGCATATAGTTTTGACTATACTTTTTTTAAAAAATACGATATATTATTATGTAATAGTTTTTTATCTGAATTGCCAGAACCAATACCTGTGTTAAGTCAGATATTAAAAAACACTAAAAAATATTTAATAATTCATAGACAATATTGTTCAAAAGAAGGTAAAATTAATGAATACAATACATATGGTAATTTAACCACTGTTAGGTCATTTATTTCCGAAGAAGAGTTTAAAAATTTATTGTCTGAGCATAGAATTATTGAAGAATTAGATAGTGAGTTTGGTAAATCAATATTAATAGAAAGAGTATAATATGTTTATTAAGATTAAAGAAATTAAAACAAAATACGAAAATATACCAATTAAAGGGATTATACATGTTGGAGCTCACGAAGCTGAAGAATATGACGACTATAATGAAATAGGTATTAATAAAATTATTTGGGTTGAGGGTAATCCAAAATTATATGGTAATTTAAAAAATAAATTTTTAGGTAATGAAAATATTATTACAATTAATGAAGTAATTTACGATTCTGAAAAAAAAGTAAAATTCAATATAAGTAATAACGGCCAATCATCTTCTATTTTAGATTTAAAAGAACATAAAAATAAATTTTCAGATGTTGTTTATGTTGACCAAATTGAAATGGTAACAAAAAGGATGGATACATTACTAATTGAAAACTATATTAAAATTGATGATTTTAATTTTATGAATGTTGACGTTCAGGGAGCTGACTTAAATGTGATATTATCAATGGGCGAGTTTTTAAAAAATATGGATTTTATATACACTGAAATAAACACAATACATATGTATGACGGATGCCATTTGATTAATGAAATGGATGAATCTTTAAGTGAACATGGTTTTATAAGAACAATGACTCATGAATATCATGGCGGAGGTTGGGGTGACGCTCTTTATGTTAAAAAAAATTTACTGTAAATTATGTTCGCTAACAAATCTGAAGAATTTTTTTTTATGTCCCACATTGATGAAACAAAAAAAGTTTTGGAGTATGGAAGTGGGTATTCTACAATAGAAATTGCCAATAGGTGTAAAACAATAGTCTCAGTTGAGCATCAAGAAAATTGGTATAAGGATATATCTAAAAAAAAACCAAATAATTGTACTTTAATATACTCCGCACCTGATTTAGATTATACCGAAGGTGGAGATGACGGTTCTTATGAAGAGTTTTATACATATGTTAATTCACCACTAAATTACGCCCCTTTTGATGTTATTTTAATAGATGGTAGAGCTAGAGTATCATGTGCGTCAATCTGTAATCTTTTAGGTAATGAAAATACTATTGTATTTATACATGATTTTTTTAGACCTGAATATAAAAAAGCTTTAAAATTTTTAGAACTATTAGAATCTGTGGATACTATGTCAAAATTTAAAATAAAATACTAATATGATTATTACTAATTTTAATAATTGGAATGGGTACCAATTTGGTAATAAAATAATAGGATTAAATAATTTAATACAGATATCTAAATTTTATAATCAAGATTATTTTTTTACTGAATTTAATGGACTAGAGTTATTTGAGGTTGGAAATAAAACAAGAGAATATAATAAAGAACAATATGAAATATTAGATGTTAATTTTCTAATAAAAAATAAATTTGAGGTATCATTAGATAATGATAAAATATATTATTTAGAACCTTCATTATTAGAGTATTTTTATGAATTTTCTACTTTGTCTACCTACGATATTTTTAAATATAAGAATATAGATTTAACCAAAAAAAATGTGGCAATTCATTTTAGAGGTGGAGACTTTCATCAATGGGACCCTAAATCAATATTACCTTTTGAATATTATAAAAATAGTATAGATTTTGTTAGGTCTGAAATAAATGAAGAAGACTATAATTATATTTTATTTTCTGATGACACAAATTTAGAATCCTATATTAAAACTATTGAGTATTTAAATTTTTTAAAAATTGGTTATTCTACTGGAAATGTGTCTAATTTTAAAGAAGATTTTACTAAAATTTCAGAATGTAAATATGTTATTTCATCTCCATCGACTTTTGTAATATCCGCATCTTTTTGCGGTAATAAAAATAAAAAAATAATTCATAGTTACGATTGGGTTGTAAATTACAAAAATAATAGCGACTACTTCAGGGATGTTTTTTGGAAAGAACTATATAGAAATGGGGGTAATAATGACTATAAATTTTATAAATTAATATGATAAATTTATTTAACATAAACAACCACACAATTGACACTTCAAATTATAGTAATTTATTACATGATAATATTGTCACCGAATTCGAGTCTTCAATTTGTGAATACGTTGGGGCTAAGCATGGGGTAAGTTTTAATAGTGCAACAAGTGCTATTTTTTTACTTTTTTTACAGTATAAAAATTTAAAAGTTAAAATTCCAAGTATTATACCTCCAGTTGTTGTTAACGCCATAATAACCTCAGGCAATAATTATGAATTTTATGATGATATAAATTGGGTGGGAAACTCGTATTTACTACATGATTTTGGGGATTATAAAGTAATAGACTCCGCGCAAAAACTAGAAAAAAATCAATTTATTAATGAATGTAATCCGCAAGATTTAATGATATTTAGTTTTTACCCAACTAAACCAGTAGGGTCTTGTGATGGTGGTATGATAGTATCTAATGATTTAGATAAAATAGTAAAATTAAAAGAGATGGCATTAAATGGAATGTCATATTCTGACAATAACTGGGAAAGGAAAATTAAATTTCCTGGTTATAAAATGTACATGAACAGTATACAATGTGATATTGCATTTAGAAACTTTAAAAAATACGAAAACAAATTATCTAAATTAAATGAAATTAGAGAAATTTATAACAAAGAATTAGGTTATGATAATATTAGCAATCACCTATATCGAATTTCAGTAAATAATAGAAACGAATTTATTTCATTTATGCGTCAAAATGGTGTGATTTGTGGAATACACTATGAATCGTTGCATAACCACCCTGTATATTTTAAAAAAGATTCAAACTGTCCTTTATCTGAAATTGATTCACTTACGACAGTATCTATACCTTTCCATGAAGAATTGACAAATTTTGATATTAACCATATCATTAGTTTAATTAAAGAATGGAAAAAAAAATAAATAAATTAAGTATATTTAGCGATTTAAGAGGTGATTTAATACCTGTTGACTTTAGTCATTTCCCATTTAAACCACAAAGAGTTTTTACCGTTAGTAATGTCCCAAAAAATACAATTAGAGGTAATCACTCTCATTTTGAAACTATTCAAATTCTAATATGTGTATCAGGAACCATTGAAGTTATTTTACATGACGGTATATCAGAAAAAATAACAACAATAAGAAAGGGTGAATTTGTATTAGTTGATAAACTAATATGGGACTCCCAAAAATTTTTATCGGAAGACTCCGTTTTATTAGTTATCTGTTCAACAGAGTATGATAAAAATGACTACATTCTTGACTTTGATGAATTTTTAAAAATTAAAAACACAAAAAAATAATGAATAAAATTGCACTTATTACAGGAATTAATGGTCAGGATGGTTCATATTTATCTGAATTTTTATTAGAAAAGGGTTATGAGGTTCACGGTACTCTAAAAAGAAACTCAGTCTCTGAAAATCAAACTTCTAGATTAAATGAAGTTTATAATGAAGTAAAACTTCATTATGCAGATTTGACTGACATATCATCATTAATTTCAGTAATTCAAAAAATAAAACCTGATGAGATTTATAATTTAGCGGCACAATCTCACGTTAGGATTTCATTTGACCAGCCAATTTATACATCTAATGTTACAGGATTAGGTACATTAAATTTACTTGAAGCCGTTAAATTAGTTAAACCTGATACTAAAATATATCAAGCGTCATCATCAGAAATGTTTGGTAATTCAATTGATTCTGACGGATTCCAAAGAGAAACAACACCGATGAATCCAGTATCTCCATATGGATGTGCAAAAGTTTTTAGTTACAATATATGTCGTAATTATAGAAATTCATATGGTATGTTTATTTCGAACGGAATATTATTTAATCACGAATCACCAAGAAGGGGGACAAACTTTGTAACAAATAAAGTATGTAAGGAGGCAGTTAAAATTAAATTGGGGTTATCAAACGAATTAAAATTAGGTAATTTAGACGCAACTCGTGATTGGGGGCACGCTAAAGATTATGTAAAAGCAATGTGGGAAATATTACAATTAGATAATCCAGATGATTTTGTTTGTGCGACAGGAGTTTCTCATTCTGTAAAGGAACTTGTAAATTATGTTTTCACTAGATTGGGTCTACATTGGTCTGAATATATTAAACAAGATGAAAAATTTTTGAGACCTGAAGAATTAAATAATCTAAAAGGAGATTCTTCTAAACTTGTAAACGCAACTGGATGGACTCATGAGTATACGTTTGAGTCAATGTTAGATGAAATGATTGACTACTGGATGGTATACTATGACAACAAAAAAAATAATAATGATTAAAATTAAATTATGACAAGAAAAAAAACAAAAGAAAGTAATGATTTACCTGGGGAATTAAGACCAAAAATATCAAAAAAAGACCAAATTTCTAATTTGATTAAAAAAAGCAGAGATAAGTTTTTAACACAAAGTCAGAGAGAATATTATGATAAACTTAAAAGTAATCAAATAACTATTTGTTCAGGTCCAGCTGGTGTCGGTAAAAGTTTCATCGCAATGAAAGCAGCGGTAGATTTACTATCTGACCATTCATCACCTTATGAAAAAATAATTATTGTACGTCCAGCGGTTGAAGCTGAAGAAAAATTAGGTTCATTACCTGGCAATGTTGAGGAGAAATTGGACCCGTACATCTTTCCATCATATTATCTTTTAAATAAAATAATAGGCAAAGAATCTCGTGAAAAGTTAAAAGCTATGGAAGTTATTGAAGTCTTTGCTTTAGCTTATATGAGAGGGATGAATATAGATAATTCTATTTTAATTTTCGAAGAGGCTCAGAACGCAACTCCTAAACAAATGAAATTACTTTTAACTCGTATTGGAAAGGATAGTAAGTTTTTTATATCAGGTGACTTAGAACAAACTGATAGATATAAAGATAAAAAACATTCAGGTCTTTGGGATGCTTTAGATAGATTTAAAAACGTTTCTGAAATTGGGATTCATGAATTTGGGGATGGGGACGTTGTTCGTAATCCACTAATAAGTAAAATTTTAGAAAGATATGAAGATAGGGATTGAAGTTAACGGTGTTCTTAGGGATACTATTGAGAAAATTACCCAAGTTTACCAAAAAAATTTAATAGATGAATATGAAAATGAGTATGTCAATCAAACATATAATTTAGATATCTCAGGTAATACTGAATTAAATCAAACTGAAACATTACCTTTTAAATATGAAACTAATTTACCTGTTAATAGTTTAGAGCTATCTAACCACTTTAAATTTCAAAATAAAGATGAAGAATATTCTTTTCTGTTTGAGGAATATGTTATGGAAATCTTTGGTCATGCCCCATCAAGCGAAATGACAACATTCAATGACTTTAATGATTTTTATTTAAATAATAGAGAAGATAATGATATTGTAATAATATCAGATGAAATGGGTAAAAGCAAGCCAGCGACTTTGTTTTTCTTGTCTAAATTTGGGTGTTTAGTAGAATCGGTTATATTTTATAATCCTGTAACTAAAAATAAAATATTGGGTGAATTTGATTTAATAGTTACTTCTAATCCTGATATTATTATTAATTATTCTAATAAGATAATCGTTAAATACGAGACATCATATAATAAACACATCGAATCTGAGTACTTAATTAAAAATTTAAAGGAATTAGAAGAGATTACCAAAAAAATAAAAAATGCTTAAATTATTTAATGAACACTATTATATCGATTTAGATGAAATTGAAAAGGTAGTTAATTTAGAAATTGTACCCCTTAGTGGAGGTACAAGTGAACAACAAATAAAATACGTTAAATACGAAATGGTTAAACTTCTTATGGAGATTTTAATGACTGAGAGAGATGATGTTGATGAAACTTTAGGTCCAAAATCATCTGTAAGTGTTCCATTTAAATTGGCCTTTAACACATTCCTTAATGAAAAAATTATAAAACATTATTAATAATAGTATATGAGCGAAATAGTAAAAAAATTAGAACAATCTATTGAAAATTTAAAAAATAAATCAGCTAGAATTTATTTTTTTGTACAAGACACTAAGGGTAATGCTAAAGCGTCTATTAAATACATTTATGACATGGCTTTATCATTAAAAGAAAATGGTCATAATGCAATTATTTTACATGAAAAACCCGATTATTTTGGAGTACAGGATTGGTTAGGTTCAAAATACATGGAAAATCTCGAACACATCTCTGTTGAGGGTAAGAATTTGGCAATATCTCCAGAGGATACGATAATTGTTCCTGAAATTTTAGGATATGTAATGCCTCAATTAGTTAATCTTCCTTGTGCTAAGATAGTATTATGTCAATCATATGATTACATTTTTGAAACTTTGCAACCTGGACAAACATGGGGTCAATTTGGATTTACAAAATGTATTACTACATCTGAAAAAATGAAAGAATATATTTCATCAGTAATGAGAAATACGTCAATTGATGTTATTGAACCAACAATTTCAAATGTGTTTGAAAAGCCTACATATCCTGCAAAGCCAATTATTGCAATTCATTCAAGAGAACATAGAGATTCAATTAATTTTATTAAATTATTCTATGTAAAATTTCCTCAATATAGATGGATATCATTTAGAGATATGATGGGAGTTTCTCAAGAACAATTTGCAAATACTCTTAAAGATTGTATGTTATCTATTTGGATTGACGACATCAGTTCATTTGGAACCTACCCACTAGAATCTATGAAATCGGGTGTTCCTGTAATGGGTAAACTTCCAAAAATGGTACCTTCTTGGATAAATGAAAATAACGGTATTTGGGTTCAAGATATTATTAGATTACCAGACTTGGTTGCGGATTTTATACAGAATTGGTTAGAGGATAATATTTCTGATAAATTATACGAAGGGGGTTACGAGACCGTAGAAAAGTTCTCAAACGAGAATAACTTTAAAGAAGAAGTAGTTAAAACATTTAATCATTATAGTGAGATTAGGACAAAAATATTTGAGGGAGAATTGAATAAACACCAAACAATTGAATCGTAAAAAATATGGAAAACATTTTAAATTTATCAGTAATACTACCTATTAAATCTTCTAAGGTAAAAGATTTTGAAGATTTTTTTAAAAAAGCAATAGACTCTATTAGGACTCAACAGGTAAAACCTAAAGAATTAGTTATTGTTCACACTAATGAAGAAACTTTAGTTAATTTTTTAAACTCTTTTGATTTTACAGGTTTAGAAGTAAATAAAGTGTTGTACGATGGTGAACCAAATTATTCGTCACAAATAAATTTAGGTATTAAAGAATCTAAATCAGAATGGATTTCATTTTTTGAGTTTGATGATGAATATTCTCAAATATGGTTTAAAAATGTAAAAAAATATTCTGACATATATCCAGATTCAGAAGCATTTTTACCAATTGTAATTGATGTTGATAACAAACTTTCTTTTGCGGGATTCACAAATGAAGCAACCTTTGCAGCCAATTTCGCACAAGAAATGGGAATATTGACAAATGATATGTTACATAATTATCAAAATTTCCAAACCGCAGGAATGGTTATTAAAAAAGAAGTTTTAGAAAATTTTGGGGGATTTAAATCAAGCATGAAACTAACATTTGTTTATGAATTTCTTTTAAGAATGACATACAATTCAGTAAAAATTATGACAATCCCAAGAATTGGATACAAACACGTTAATATGAGAGATGAATCTTTATTTTGGGAATACAAAAATGGGGATACTAGATTATCGGAGGACGAGGTGAAGTTTTGGATTTCTACCGCAAAAAAAGAATATTATTTTGTTGATGATAGAAATATAAAATATTTAGAAAATGCTTAATGTTAATAACTGCATCTTCTATCACTATAAATGTTTCCGAAGGAAAAAGAACAAAGAAATCTCAAAACGAGAATTATTTCGATGTTAGAGAAGAAATGGCGGTTAGAATGTTTCTGACCGCCACTACATTTGATGAAAAAAATAAAATATATAATGAATATTTGAGATATCCATTAGATAAAATGATTTCATCAATTATAAGAAGGTACAAATTGTACAGAAAAGACATGGATTTTAACGAAATCCATACAGACACTCATTCTTTTTTAATGACTAAGGTAGATAAATTTGTACCTAGTAAAGAAAAAAAGGCATATTCGTATTTTGGTACAATATGTAAAAACTATTTAATGGGTCAAATATTAAAAGACCAAAAAGAATTCAATAGAAAAATATCATACGAAGACATTTCAAGTGACTTAGAAAACAATAAAGATATGGTTTATTATCTGGATATAGAACCAGAAGACGATAGTCATATAATACCAACTTTAATTAATTTAATAAAAGAAGTTTTAGAAGATGAAGATTTAAACGAAAACGAGTATAAATTAGGTTTAGCTTTAAGTGATATTTTTGAAAACTACGAAACTATTTTTCCAGCTAGTGATAATAATAAATTTAACAAAAATGTTATTTTATTGTCTCTTAGGGAAATTACTAACATGTCAACTAAAGAAATTAGGTCGTCTATGAAAAAATATAAAAAAATATACTTAAAGTTAATTTCACCGTCTGAAGATGATGAATAAAAAAAAGTAAATTTATATTTATTATTATGGCAAAACCAAAAAGAAAGGAAATAAAGTTTACTAAAGATTCAATACTAACTCTAATGCAAGAAATCTATAATGAGTTGGTTGAGCAGAGGTCTACGGCGATTAGAATCCAAAACAAAATGGTTTCTATGATGAAAGAACCTGAGGATATGACATTAATTGGTCCAGTAATCGAAAAACAACAAAAAATAATAAATGACTGTGTAGAAAAAAAATTACAACTTTCAAAACTACAGTCAGGTATTTGGGAAAAGCAAAGTTCAAAAGAAGAATCGTTTGATATTACTGAAATGGATGAAGATTTATTACATGGATTAATAGAAAAAGATATTGAATCGGATGGTGAACAATTTAGTATGTAATGGCAATAGATTTAGAAAATAGTTATGATGACGCGAAAAGTAGATTAAAGGCTTACAAAGAATTTACTGAAGTTAAGTCCGCAATAAAAAACGCTCAAAAGAAAGCTGAAAATTTTACTCAGCCTAATTTTGATTTTTCTAAATTCCAATTAGACCAAGCCGAAATTAACCAACAAATTAAAAAAAAGGTAGAAGGTCAGTTTGGAAAATTAATAAATCTAATACAGTCTAATAAAGGTGCAGGTCCTGATACCGCACAGTTTTTAATTAAAAAGTTAGTAAGGGCAATTAGAGTTATGAAACCTCAACTACAAAATATTTTAGTTGAGGAAATTATAAAAGCTTTAGGGTGTGATTTAGAACAAGTATATAGTAGTGGGTCATTTTATGTTAGAGTACAATCATTTGATTTATTAAAATTATTAATGAAACCAATTGATTCAAAAACAGGTAAGGTTATGTACGAACCAAATGACTTTAATGACGCAACATCTAATAATATCCCAAGGAGCTCAAATCAGATGTTTAGAAAGTTGATTGAGAGTTCGCAACCTTTATCTTCAGAATTTTTAAACCCTTATAAAGGACTATCATCAAATGACTTATTTGATTTACAATATTTTGACGTTAATCCAATAACTAATGAGCCAGGTGGATGGTTTAAAGTTACTTTATATGACAGACCAAATGGTGTAAATAAAATTTCAGAATTTATTGTTGATTATTATCAGACAATTAACTTATTTGATTTTAAGGCACTAATTACCCAACTATTAGATTCTATTTTCGGTATAGTTTCTATTGAAATTGGGTATGGTATCGCGACTATTGATGACAAAAATAAATTCGGATTATTGGTTCAAAGAATATTAGGATTATGTTTTGACGAAGAATCTGAAATATCTGTTGGAGGTCAATCTAAAACACCTGAATTAGACGATACTAATGATAGTTTTTTTGATATAACAAATATCGACACCTCAATTATTGAAGAAAAAACATCTCAAGTTAAAAGAGGTATAATAACATTTGAGACTTGTGATAATGTAGAATTACCAATAAACACAGAGTCCTTATTTGAAAACATATCTTTTGTTTCGGATGATGGTAGTAACTTGGAGGATGTCCTTAATAACACTTCTACGACATTATCTAATTTACCCGAATGGCAGTTACAATTTCCATATCCTAATCAAATAAAAATAACTATAGATACTGATTTTATAAAAAATTTACCATTAGCATTAATTTCAACTATTTTATCTCCTAAAGTACTTTTTCCATTTTTAGTTATGATAAAAGCGTTAGGGGTTCTTTATGATGAAACAATTACAGGTATTACTAATTTTATAAAACAAAATAAAGAATTCATGAAACAATTAATCTCACGAATAGGGGCTCTTTTTATTGAGATTCTGTTTAACGAGATTAAAAAAGATATTAGAAATTTAGTTAGGTCAATTATTATTGATATTACAAAAGACGAAGAAGGTACAGTTTATTTAATGATTGAAAGATTAGTTAATTTAGCCAAAACTATAATTGCTTTAGTTGATGACTATAGGAAATGTAAGAGTGTTATTGACGCTATTTTACAGTTATTTAATTTAATACCAAAATTAAACCCTCAAATAATACCATTCCCACTTTTACAATTATCTTCATTGTTACCAGGTTACTCACCTAATAGAGCGTTTATTAATGGTATTGAGAACATGCAAAAATCAGGTTTACCAACAGGACCAAATCCTGATGGTACTCCTAATTTAGGTCTTATGGCAATGTTTGCACAAATGAAAGGACAAGATAAAGAACAAAAAATAAATGGTAAACTAGAGGGCGGTATACAATTACCACCTCCATTTAGCGCAGTTAAAATTTATGGAAAACAGGTATAAAATAACTGAAGAAGTTTTAGACATAATTAAAGATTTTAATAACAGACCTAATAAGGATTTAGTAAAAGCTTTGGATGTTCTATCTCAAGATTTTGAACATACTAAAAGAACTGTGATAGATTTAACTAAACATTTGGACAGATTAGAACATACCTATAATATAATTTTAAAAGAATATAACAGTAGAAATGCGGGATAAAATTGTTGATTACGTTTCTGACCATAGTAAAATAATATTTACGGGAAGAGTTATTGATAATAATGATTATCAAGTTCTGAGCAGGATTAGAGTTTTCCCTGACCACGAAAGTGTGCAACAGATATTAGATTCTTATAAAGACAAAGGAATTGTTAATGAAGACGGTAGCGATATTTTAGACGAATTTAAATTTACAAATTTAGACCCATTTGTTTTTCTACCTCTAATTCCGTTTTCAATAACAATGGTACCTGAGGTTGGTGAATTAGTATGGTTGATGTATTCTAACCCTGAAAAAAATACAGGTAGGAAAGAGCAATTTTATATTCCTGGTCCAAAATCTAATCCATTTAATATTAGTTCTGAGGACTACTCACAAAGTTTATCCCAAACAGCTCAAGGTTCGAATATTCAAGGGTCACCAAATTTAAAAACACCTACTTCTGAATATAGAAATCAAAAGATAAAAGGAATATTTGCAGAAGTTGGAGTTCCAAATAAATTGTCCGATATTGCAATATACGGTAAAGGTTCTTCAGATATAATTATAAAACCAAACGAACTATTAATTAGAGCTGGAAAAACATCAGAAATAACTCCAAACACGACTCCGTACGTTAATGAAAAACGAGGTTTTTATCAGATTTCATATTTTAGTAAGGATGTTATAAATCAACCTTCAGAGAACGCACAAATTAGTGAAACCGATGAGTCCCCATTATCTAAATTAATTGAATATGATATTATACAAGGTTTAGATAACAATGCAAATTCTTACACTGGCGCAATTTATATATACGATATACCAGCATCAAGCTCAGTTAAAAATAATGAATTTAAGGAAAACACTGAGTTACCGTCTAGTGTTACAACACCAATATTTACTTACCAATTTGTTGGGATTCCTCAATCAGGAGTAACATTTTTAATTAATTCAGTTATTGAGGGTTTAAATACAGGAGCAGTTGATATAAAGTCACCTTATATACCGAAACTCTCTCAATTTTCAGGACAAAGATTTCCATTTTATTATCGACCATCTAAAAATTTGAGGAACATAATGTCTGAAATAACGTCACCTGAAAATTTAACAATTAAAACAAATTTATTAAAAATAACTTCATTAGTTAAATTCTCAAAGGCTAATATTATTTCATATTTTCTATCAGAAAAGGGTTGTGGACTAGTTTCTCAATTCAATAAATTTGGAATATCTAAAAAAAATATAACAATATCAACAAACCCTTATGAAACAGTATTGAAAAAAAATAGTGTTTCTGTTGGGGGTAGTAATAAGATGATTTTTCTTTCTCATGACTCTGTGATACCTGGTAAACAAAAAATTAATTTAGGTTCAGATAGTGTTTATGGAATAACTCAAAGTAAAATTTTTGACGAAATAATACCGAATACTGAACCTATGGTTAGAGGAGAAAAATTAAAAGAGTTTTTAAATTTAGTGGTTAAGTTCTTAATTACCCATTCTCACCCTTACCATATGTTACCTCCGTCTCCCGTAACTAGTCAGGGAACCACGTCTGCGGAAATAGAGATTGAATTCCAAAATTTTGATTCTAAAGTTCTTAATCAAAACATTCGAATTAATTGATATTTATCTATAAAAAGATAATGTCAATACATCGTTCATATTTTTCTAGAAATAATACATTATTGTATAATAGTTTTACAAATACTGGTAAGGCTCCTTATACTGAATTGTATTTTGGTACCGCAAATGACGTACTATCACAAAAAGGTTTCTCAAGGTTTATTTTTGATTTAGATTTAACCGAGTTAGTTAGTAAATTTTCATCAGGAGTTATTTCAACAGGATGTACAGGATTTAGTGGAATAACTCACAAACTTAGAATGACTAACACTTCTTCATTTGATACTGAGTTACTTAATACCTCAATGTCAGACGGGAGGTTAAGAGCAACTTCTTTTGATTTACATTTAATCAGAATACCTAAAATTTCGGGTTCAACTGGTAATCCACAATATTGGGATGAAGGAGTAGGTTCTGATTATTATGATGTACAAAATACAACTAATTTTTCAAATGGACTTATAACTCCAATATTACTACCTGAAAATAAAAGTTACTCTCAGAGACCCTCTAATTGGTATCAAACAACAACTATATCAGGATGGAGTCAAAATGGGATATATTCAAATACAAATTCAGGTAATGTAAATTATAGTGGGTTAACTATTGTTGATACTCAACACTTTGAATTTGGTAATGAAGATATTGAGTTTGATATGACGGATGAAATAAACTCAATTTTAAGTGGTGGTACTACTGGTAACACGGGATGGATTATATCTTTTTCACCTGAACTTGAAAATTTAACAGGGTTGACTGAAAATTACGCAGTTGCCTTTTTTAGTAGGCATACTCAAACATTTTATGAACCATTTTTAGAGACATCATATAATGATTTAATTAAAGATAATCGAAATTATTTTGTGACAAATAATGAAAATAAACTTTATTTATTTTCATATATTGACGGTGATTTAGTTAATTTAGACACCCCACCAACTGTTAATATAATTGACTCTGAAGATAGTATTATACAAGGACCTCTAACGTCTTGTCTAATATCAAAAGGGATTTATGAAGTAACAATACCCGCAATTACAGGTAACACAAACGTACCATGTACGATATATGACGTTTGGAGTAATTTAATATACAATGGAAATAGTCTAAGTAATATAACAAATACTATAATACTTTTACCATATAATAATACTTTACAAATATCAACAATGAGTCAAGACCCAATATTGTATGGGTTCGATTTTTATGGTATTAAACAAGACGAAAAAATATTAAATACAGATATTAGAAAAGTTGGCGTTATAGTTAAAAAAGCATATAGTACAAATGAGATATTGTCTAATGTAAACGCTTATTATAGACTATATGTTAGAGAGGGCCAAACTGAAGTTCAAGTACAAGATTGGACTGAAATAAATAGGTCAGATAATCAATTTTATTTTATATTTGATACTACTGACAAAATACCTAATGAATATTATATTGACTTAAAGGTCATATCAAATGGGTCGTCAGAAACCTATAAAAGACAAATTAAATTTCAAATAGTTAACAAAAAATGAGAAAAAAAATACAAATAACAGAATCGGAATTAATCAAAATAATTAATAATATTATTAATGAAAGTATGGATAAAATTGACTCTATTTTAGATAAAATAAATAGAGTAGGATTTGAGGGTTTAACAGATAAAGAAAAGAAATATTTAATACATTATTCCGAAACTGGTAAATTTAAAGATGATGAAGAATTAGTTACACGTTCACAAGTTACCAATTATGAAAATATTTTTTCTGATATAATTGGGGGTGTTAATATGTCTTTTAAATACGAATCTACTGAAGATAATCCTAACGAAATGGTTCACACTGGTTATTTAACCGTAAATAATGATGAATTTTATGGGGAAATATATTGTGAACCAAACGGGACTTACTCAACATGTAATTTTGAAGACCCTGAAGGCATTAATTTGTTTGAGACATATGAAGGGTTAGAACATGAGATTGAGAACTTTTTAGATAATGTTTGTGAAGAATTAAAGGGAAATGTTGCTTTTTAAAATATTTATAAGTTATGAGAAATATAGATAATATAATTAGAAAAGTTATTAAAGAGCAATCAGATAGATATATGTTCTTTTCAAATTTAGAACAAATGAGAAGACAATGTGATTTATTGTTAGACTTAGAAAGAGACATGGTTGATTCTATTTTAGATAATGGTCATGATTGGGCTCAGGACCATATTGCTGAAGCAAAAAATAATTTAGACCAAGTTTTTGATTTTATGATGAATGAAACAAAAAAAGACGGTATGGAATTGTCCATGAATATTAGTGATGGTGAAATGATGGAAAATGATAATGTTGTTGACGATTTAGCTATGACTTTAAAAAACCCTGATGACGCTTTAGCACTATATCAGATGAATGAAGGTCGTAAAAAAACTGGAACAAAATTATGTGCTAGAGGTAAGGCATCGGCAAAGGCGAAGTATGACGTGTACCCCTCAGCATATAGTAATGGTCACGCTGTCCAAGTGTGTAAAGGTAAAATAAAAGGTCTTGACGGTAAGAAAAGGTGTTCACCACCATTCTGTTAATTTTCATATAAAGAGCAGAAATATCCTCTTTTTTATGTTTTCCCTATATTTATAGAAATGGAAAAACAATGTAGTAAATGCGGTGTGATTAAAAGCGAAAATGATTTTTACGTATCCCAAAGGGGTAGTAAATGTAAAGAATGTATTCTGAAAGTTACCAGAGAGTACAAAAAAAATTACAGATTAAACCCTGATTTTAAAAAAAATGAAAGCTTAAAACAAAAGGAAAGAAGAGTTAGGTTATGGCAAAATACTTTAATCAACGACACTAAAAGGAATAAAGAACATACTTTAACTGTTGATGATATTAATGAGATGTTCGATAGTCAAAATGGTTTGTGTTATTGGTTTAATGTACCACTAATATCATCTAATAAACCAAAACACCCTCAGCAACCATCATTAGATAGATTAGATAGGACTAAAGGTTACACAAGAGACAATGTTGTTCTTTGTTGCTATTCTGCAAATATTGGTAGAAACGATAATGATGTGGAAACTTGGGAAAATTTTTTAAAATTATTGTTAGATTAAAGATTTAGACGTATATTTGTAAAAAATAATCATATGTCATTCTTTAGAAGAATAATTGCCAAATACAAACTTTTTGTAAGAAGTCTAACTCAAACTGAGATTAGAAAAATCCAAAGAACCAGGATTAATCAATGTTCGGCAATATGTAGAAAATTGATTCATAACCCAAATTCAGAATTGTTAATTGCACCAATTTCTGGAAAAAAATATATCAAAAACGAAGAGTTTGGTATTTTTATTACCATGGAGGAAGGGGAGATAACAATTACCAATCATACATATAGTTACTTTATAAAATTACCTGATTTATATTGGCAAAAACTTAAAGAATACTTTAAAAAAGAAATGGATGATAGAGCTTTAAAGATGGAAAAAGAGTTAGATGTTCAAATTAAACATTCATTGGAGACTATTTATTCAAAAATTTGTATATAATTATTCAAATATTTTATCTTCTTTATGTTTGTTTGATTTAATATATAGCTTGGTTATTTCTCCTGATTTAGCATTTGCAAAATTTTCTGATTCTCCACCTATGTCTCTTCTGTCGGTTATATTCAAATGTTGTCTATCATAACAATGTGCCCATTCATGAGATAAAGTTCTTAGAATATCAGACAACATTCTATTTTTAGCTAATATTTTTATTGAATTATTTTTGTTTAAAAATGAGCCTGTTGTCATCCCACCCTTTCTTTCTGAAAGAAAATATATAGTTATTTCTCCATTTACTGGTAATTTTTTTTGTAATAGATTAATAAAATCTATTATTATGTCTAACTGATATTTTTGAAATAATTTTTTTTTATATTTTAAACAAACTTTCATTTTAAAACTTTTCTTATTAGACTAATCAAAACTGATTCGTTCTTACTTTTTTTATTTTTTGGTTTATACGAAGTCATAACAGGTTTTTGTCCTTTACCTGTTTGGGTATCTTTTTTTTCAGCCTTTCTTTTTTGTTGACATGCCGCTCTTTTTTGAGAGTCAGACATTTTTCCAGCAACCCCCGCAGCTCTGCATTTTGGGTACCCCTTATCGGATGATTCAGGTCTACCACAAGGAGGATGTTTACCATCTTTCTTACGACAAATATTAACCCATGGACCCTTAGGCTGTTTACTTCCCTTTGGTTTCTTTTTTTTACCAAACCAAACCGCCAAATCTTCATTAGTTTCACTTTCATTTACAGGTGTAATTAACCTTTTTGATTTCCCTTTGTTTGGGTTATCTTTCTCAATATAACCGTGTTTAAATTTGATTTTATCACCTAACTCCTTATCTTTAACTTTATTATTATGATAATGGTTAGATTTATTAATAAATGGTGATAATATATGTTCATCCCATTCTTTATCTTCTATCTCTATAGGTGCATTATATATACCTGAACTTACATTAGTATTTGTAGTTTCTTTTAAAAATAATGATTCAACAATATCATTAATACTATTTAGTTTCTTTTTAGACATATTTTATCTATTATTAGATAAATATCTAATTTAATGGAAACTGATAAAAATATAGAAAAAGAGATACAAGACAAAATTGAACAATTAACCCCTAAAGGTTCTTTATTTGAATCTATAACTTATTATAGTGACGAACAACTGGACAATTTTTATAATAAAATGACCAAAGAACAGGCAATTTATTGTCTTATAGAAGCATCAAAAGCTGGATTTAGAAGAGGGGCGTTTAAGATGGATGAAGTTGAGGCAATATCAAAAGCGCTACGGTTATTAGGGGAATAATTTAAATAAAAAAAGGTCAGATTTCTCTGACCTTTTTAATTATATTGAGTTAATGATTATCTCAATTCTCTCAAATCAAACGTACGAACACCATCAACGATGATACGTCCGAAGAAACGGTTGTTAACCATCTTCTTAGCGTAACGTGTCATGATACCTTTGATAGGTGTGAAGTTGAATGGGTTGTACATTGTTGGAGTTAATTGTAATGGTACGTATGGTGCGTAGATGTAACCAGTATCAAGTAACGATGTACCTTTGTGACCTAACAACACAGTGTTTGGTGGGAAGTATGGGTCACGATATACTTGGTAACGACCTGCCAATGTACCGATTCTCTCAATACCCATGTTGTACTGGTCTTGCTCAGGTGCTGCGTTAGAAACGTGGAAGTATTGTAAGTCATCGAAAATCGCAGAGATTTCAGAAGATACTACAATCCAGTTAGCTCCACCACGAAGAGTTGACTTGTGGATTTGAGCTGAGATTTGGTTAATCGCAGTGATAAGAGTTTGATTCCAGTCCTTTTGAGTATACGGAGTTGCTTGGTTATTCAGACGCTTCCATCCGTTGTAATCCCAACGTAATGTCCAAGCTGCACCTTTACGTAAGTCACGTAAGATTTCACGGTCGATTTCAGCAGCCACTTGTTCAGACAATAAAGCTGTTAATTCAGCTTCAGCGTCAATGTTGTGGAATGCCGCAACGTCCTGTGCAAGTTCTGGTGACCATTGTGCTCTTAACTTTCTTTCAGTCACAGAAACAGTTACTGATTCTAAATCAAAAGAAACTTCACCAATTCTGTCTTCGAATTCTAATTCTTCATAACGCTTAAAGTAAGCCGTGAATGGGTTACTAGCAGTTGTAGCAGATACTGCAGAAGTGAAAGTAAGTCCACTATATCCATCAGGTGTAGATTGACCACAAGCGATACATGCAGGTACTTGTAAATCAATTTCTAAATAGATAACTCCGTTTGGTGTACAAATATCAAAATAAGTACCACCATTACCGTTAGTTGGCCAAGTAGTTGTTGTTGATGAACCGTACTGTACCATTCCTTGTCCATATTTCTGTGTTACTACACGGAATAATAATGGAGTGGTAGTAGAGAATGTTAATCCTCCGATAGATGCTTGAGTTGGAAGGATTGTTAAATCTGATAAGAAAGATTCAGTATCCATTTCTTGTCCATCAGGACCAATAATCTTACCAGCACCTGAGTTAGAGAAACCTGACATTGCAACCAATATCTTACGATATTCGCCAGAACCGTATCCTGAAACTTGTAAATTACCAGATGTATTCCAAACAACAGTGTTAGTTGCTGCAGACAACCAAGAATAACGACCTTTTGAGTAGTCAAACAATCCTGGTGGGTCTAATGATGGTTCAGTACCTTCATAGAACAAATCGTAAGTGTTCTTAGCGATAGCTCCTGTGTCTGTACCATAACCAGCGTTAACTGATGCAGGACCGTTTGGTGAACCGAATGGTGCGTAGTGACCATTTTGATTTCCATTAGCAACTGCTGGAGTTGCACCTGTCCATCCTTGGATACGTGGTACAAAGTAGAACAATTTACCAACAGGTAAGTTCATAGCCTGTACAGATACAATCTCGTTAGCCAAAAGCTTAGAGAATACACGACGAATGATTGGGAATACAACGGTTTCAAACGAACCTGAGTCCGCAGTTGAAGTTGATTCGTTTATTAAGTGCGAAGCTTGGTTTTCATACAACTGAGCTACGTTTTCTTTTAGGTGGCCACGAAGACCTTCAAGGAACCCTAATTTGTCCCATTTGTTAATAGTATCTTCTTTGATAACTTTAAGGTGCTTAAGACCAATGTTACCAACAAGACCTGATTCTAATAATGCTCCCATTTTATTTTTTGGTTTTTATTTTATTATTTATTTTTTTTATTTGGCAATTTTTGCCATGATGTCTTTCATTCTTAAAAACTGAGGGTTTTCATACGTCTTAGATTCAATTAGATTAATTGCCGAACCTGATTGTGGTTCACGTTCAATTACTCTTTCAATTGATTCATTGATTGATTTTGTCACAGTATTATCAGATAAAAGTTCATCTTTTATTGTTTTGTATAATGCTTTAGATTCTTTAAGTGTTTCAGCAGAATCAAATCTTCTCAAGATGTTAATTTTTTCTTGTTTAGATGTTGAGTGTTCAGTAAATAATCGAGTTGCATATGCCAAGTTTGAATTGAAAACCGCTACTTCATTCAATTTTTCACGGAATAAATTAAGTGCCTTTCTGTATTCTTCATTTTTAGACCTTAACATTTCAACCTCATCAATAACAGACTCAGTTCTCATTCTAGCTTGTTTAGAACCAGCTCTTGCACCTTTAGGTAGTGCGTCTTTTCTCCATCCCATTCCATATGTACGAGATGCTTCTTTAGTCTCACTTTTCTTAGATGCAAATGCCTTAGCTTCTTTTTCAGATGCTGCACTTAAATCTGTTTCTTTAAACTCGAATTTTTTAACTTTACCTGCAAATTTGGTAGGGTCAGCCTTTGGCATTTCTTCTTTAAATCCTCCTTTGTTATTTTTATAAGAGAATTTAGACGCAGAACCTGTTTTAGCTCCTTTACCAACTTTTGGTTTAACACTTTTTGAACCTTTCTTATGGTCATACTTCTCATGAATAGATGTAGATTCTTCCATTTCAGAATAAAACTCAGATTTCTCATCAAAATCTTCTAAATCTTTCTTAAAATCATATTCTTCTTCAGAATCAAAATCTTCAAAATCGTCAAAAGAAATCTCATAAATAGTTTCTTCTAATTCCTCATCAGATTCTTCTAATTCTTGTTCTTCTTCAGATTCCCAACCTTCTTCAAGCTCGGTTTCAAGCTCTCCTTCGGTTTGAATCAAGTACTCGTCATCTTCGTCAGTTAAATGAATGTAGTCACCGTCTTTAGTAACAGTAATTTCATCTTCAGCAGACATAGATTTAAATACTTTTAGAATTTCTTCGTCAGAAGCTGATGTTAAATCAATCACATCTGTTTCATCTTCTAAATCAGAATCCATTTCCATTTCATCATCCATATCTAAGTCCATTTCCATTTCATCTTCAGAATCTTCCAATTCTTCAGATTCATCTGAATCTTCCTCAGTGTCAAAATCCATTTCAATTTCTTCTGTTTCATCCTCTTCGTCTGCCTCAGTCATTTCTTCGGTAAACTCAGATTCTTTGTCAGTCTCATCTTGTTTCATAGACTCTTTTACTAATTCGCTAATTTCTTCCTTCATGGTTGAAGCAAGTATTTCTTTTGCGTTTTCATTGATAACTTCCTCCAAATTTTGGATTTGGATTAGAGTTTCTTCAACTAAATTTTTTTCTGCCATTTTAAGTTTTATTGATAAATATATCGTTATGACAAAAAAATCTATTTTTAATTGGTATAAATAAAAAAAGGAGTCAATCGACTCCTTTTTATTTTTTTAAATAAATTAGTTTATTCTATTACTTCATCAATCTTACTCTCAACGATTGCTGTAATTCTCCAGTCTTGTGAGTAACTTTCAAAAACTTTAGTAACCTTAGCCTCGACATCAGTTGGGCTATATCCTTTAACTAATTTTTCTTCTTTTTGTTTTTTGATTTTTCCTGATTCCGAATCAACGTCATCAATTGTAATTTTTGCTACAAAATATTTTTCATCCATAATTAATTATTTTGATAAATAATCGGAAAGTTTTTTCATTAAATCAATAGAATCCCCAATACCTCTTTGAGCTTTTAATTCATTTTCTTCTTTTAAATTTTCCTCGTACTTATATCTATCCTTTTCATCTTTAAAAAGATATGCTCCAGGTGTTGATGGGGAAGATACTAAATCAAAACAAATTAATTCAAAATCATCTTGAACTTCATTTTGTTCTCCTTTCTTTTTTAAAGAACCTACACCTCTTGATGATATACCTAGTGTTACTCCTTGTCTTAGTAAATTAGCGGCTTGGTCTCCTTTAGTTGAGACAATTCCTCTTTCATGGAATCCTGGAGAAGTTAAAAGTCTAAGTTTACCTAGTAAAACATTTTTATCCCACCACATTTCAGTTATGATGTGTGAAACTCTATCTAAATCAATTAATGAAGATTCAGGGTGGTTTAATTCCGATAGAGAAGTCCCTCTATTAATATAATTTTTTATATAATTCTCTGACTCTCTTTTTAGAATTCTTTCGGGGTATATTCTACCATTTCTATTTGGTGTGTCATACTTTTGGAGTACGGCATAAAATTCAAAAGGTTTTGAATAATCGGTAGTGTTTAAATTTTCTTTTATAATTTTATCATTAGAAAATTCTTTAGGGGATACGTATCCCGCATCGTATTCAATAAGAATACCCTTACCGATTTCATTAGGACCAAGTATTTTAAAATTTTGCATTTAATATTTTTTTTTATAAATATTAAACTTATTCGCTTTTTACAATTTTGTCAGTCTTTGTAAGATGAAAAATAAAATAATTTGAGTTATTTAAAATTTCTTTCTGTATCGAACTTACAATGTCTTTGACACTTTTTCTTAAAATCATAGATTTAAAATCTATAGGGTTTTTAATAAACAAAGTAATTTCTAAATTCATAAAAGACCTTTTGCCTAAAGATATTCCGCTCGTTCTTAAATCTAAATCAACAATAAATTTATTGTCATAAATTAGTTTATCCACTATTTCATTTAGTAATTGTTTAATTATTTTTGATAGATTTGATACGGGCTTATCCCAATTCTCAAAAAACTTGACTGGTTCGACCCAAGACTGAATGTTTATATAAATTGATTTTAGATTTTTAGCATCTACTGTTCCATAATTACATTTTAAATTTTTGTATCCATTTAAAATACAAGATTTACCTTTCTTCATTAACTTTGCATGATTTCTTTTTATTTATTGTTTAATAAATTTAACACATAAAATTCCATTTGTCAAAATGTTAATAGTCCCAATTAAAAAAGGTAATATTGAGCAAGCCTTAAAATCTTTTAAATCAAAAGTTATTAAAACTAAATTAATATCGCAATTACAAGATAGAAAAACATATAAAAAAAAGTCTGACATAACTCGTCAGACTTTAAAAAATGCAATCTATAAAGAAAAAAAGAATTTAGAGAACTAAACCGTCATTTAAATTAATAAGTTTAATATATTCTTTTTTTGAAAAATCTGATTTACCTAATCTTTCTTTAGTTTCAATCAATGTTTGTGTCAAATCTTCAGGTGATTCTGAAATTAACCTATCAATTTTATTTAGAGTATCCTCTTTTAATTTTTTAAATTCTTCTTTAATTTCATCGTCTGATTTTAAAACCTTTAATATTTTTTCCTTATCAGATTCTGATAGATTCTCAAGTTTTTTTGCAATTGTTGTGTTTGCAATTTTAACCATGGACTTTAAAGGTATTTTACTTTTTGATTCTTTAATAACCTTATTTTTTCCTAACGATTCAACTATTTGTTTTCTAGCAATAGATTTTTTTTCAGGATGTAAGTCATCTCCGTATACCAAATTATCTATCACAGAATAATTATTTTCTTTAACTATTCCATTTGTCCATCTCTTTATTGTTTTAATTACATTTTCAGACAAAGGATTATTTTTTAAATCGTTAATTAAATCATCAATTAAATAATTTGCAGTTTCAGAATCTAAAGATTTATTTTCATTTAAAGTATCATATACAAACATGTGTTTTTTAAATGATTTATCCTTTAAAATTTTGTCTTGAAAAAAAGACATGTCGGTTGATAATCTTTTATTAACAAAAGATTCAACCAATTTGTTTTCAATTAATGTTTTTATTACTCCAAATCTCATTTTATAATTTTATTTTATAAATATCAATCTTTTAGTAACGTGTTCAATTTGTTTTCAATTTCACCTAAAGATTTTCTTGCTTTAGACAAATCTAATATATCATCTTCCGTAACATCATTACTTTCAAGTAGAATATTTAGTCCGTCTTCAACCGATTCAATTGATTCTGGTGTTAATTCTGCTGGTGGTGCGGGTGACTCAGGAGGAGGTGTTGATTCTCCACCTGGAGGTGGAGGTGAACCACCTTCTGTAGGAGACCCTGCTGGTTCCCCTTCCTTCTTACCGTATAACTTATCTAAATTATCAAATAATCCTGTATGAGTAATAACTTCAGCAGTTTTCTTTAATTCTTCCCCAACCGCCCTTTCAATTCTTTGTTGTTGTAAATCAAGTTTAATTTCCTCGTCAGAAAATCCTAAAATATGTTTTTTAGCCCAAGATTGGGATACTGCAGCAATACCTGAACCAGGGTCTGCAACCATATCCTTGTATAATAATACCTTTTCTTTCCATACGTCTATTTTAAGTAAATCAGCTTGCGTTGATGGATTTGTTAATGATAACGTAAAATTTGAAATCTCCTCTTCAAATCCAAGTATAAATAAATGTACTATTGCAATCTTATTTAATTCTTGAATCATACTTTTTTGAATACGATTGATTGTTCTTGCAAAACGTATGTCTTGTAATGATAGGTTTTTACCATCACCAACAACTTCTTCAAATCCTAAAAAGGCTTTAGGAACTCGTAATGCCGTTAGTAATTTCTTTTGGATGTACTCAATATCTGCAATTTCTGACAAATTAGTTGCTCCTGGTAAAGTTTCAATTGGTGATGCTTGTGCAGGGTCACGAACAGGAACAAAATAATCTTGGTCAACCGCCATTTGATTGAACCTCATATCAACATTACCTGTTTTATTATCAACTACTTGGTCTCTCTTGAATTTATTTGCAAATCTTTGGATATATGGCTCAACATCAGCGTCATCCATGTTTCCAACAAATACTTTAAACACACGTCTTTCTGGCGCTCTTGAGGTTCTATAAATCAACATCGCATCCTCTGACAATAAAAGTTGTTTCCATATACGTCTCGCCTTTTCAAGCATAGATGTACCATAAGGTAACCTTCTATCATCCCCAAGTAATCTAAAGTGAGCAATTTCCCAAGTATTAAATTCAAGGTCTTTTTGTTTCCATTTAAATTTAGTATGTTTTTTTGTTGGGTTGGTTTCAGGGTCAGCGGCCTTACCTCCCATACCTGCTTCCAATCTCTCAATTTCAATAATTGGTAATTGCATACAACCAATTACTCCTTTTTCAGGGTCTAGCTTTAAAAACACAAAATTATCACCATACTTACATGTGTTTCTTGTCCACATAGGTAAGTTAGTATTAATATCTAAATTATTATTAAATAAATCTGCTAAAATTGATTTTATTCTTCTTGATTCAGAATAAATTTGTAGCATATAACCATCTTGATTTACAGTTGTAGACTCTTCGGCATAAATGTCTAAAGCTGCCGATATTTCAGGAGTGAACTCCATTGACTCGTAATCGTAAAAAGACGCAAGTCTTGTTGGTTCGTAATATACGGCTTGTGTGTAAAGATTGTGTTCAATTTTAGCCCATTGATTTGCCAGATAATAATTCTGCTGAGCTTGTAATTTTTCTCTTTCGTAATCTTGTTTTGATGTGGTTCTAAGTAGTTCTTTCTTGTCGTATTTGTATGTAGGATAATCTTGACCTAACAAAGAATTAGGTCCAAATGTTTGAGAAAGTCTTTGCCAAACCGTAAGTTTGTTATTTTCCATATTGAAAACTTAATTTAAATTCTATTTTTTATAAATAGTCCAATAAAATTAATTTATAAAGACTAACCAATTTCTAGGTGCGGATGTTAACGTAATATAATCAGGGTTTAACACTCCTCCAGTCGGTGATGCTGGTCCTCCAGCCCCATCTAATCTTAATATACCATTAATCGCGGTATTATTATTAGCCAAGTCATTTAATATAAAATTAGTTGATGCTTGATTTAATGGTGTAAATCTAAAATAGATATATTTTAGATTTGTAGACGCTCCAGAAAAGGAAATATCCCATGACGTTATAGTATTAACATCTTGACAATATAATGCAACTAATGACGAAGGGAAATCTCCTTGGATTAGTGCCGAATCCGATGGTATTGAGGTATTATTAACATTCAAAGTGTCAATAACTGTTAGTCCTGACAAATTAGTTAATCCTGAAGATAATGGATTCTCAGTTAAAGTAACATCAGTTGCTCCTGAACATAAACTAAAATCAAAACTTGTTAAATTATTATAAGCCAAGTTAAGAGTTAATGCTGAGCTACTAAATGTTTTTGTCCAAGCGGTTAGACTCACCCTTGATAAGTCAAAGGTATCTAAATTAGTTGCCCCACTAACCTCAACATCAAATGAATTAATTACTTGTTGTCCCGTAGTTTGACCAAATCCTATGAAATCAGTTAGCGATGACGGGAAATTAGAAGTATATCCAGTAACCCTATTTTGACTAAAATTTATATATCTTACATTGTTAGGGAATATTGGTGGTAATGTTGTTAATCGATTACTTTCTAATCTTAGTTGTGTTAAAGAAGTACATCCTGATACAGTATTAGTAAATGCACTTAATGAGTTATTATATAGATGTAATATTTCTAAATTTGTATTACTACTTAAATCTATTGTAAATGCCGATAAAGTATTTTGATTTAAATAAGCAGTTTCAGTTGACGGTGGTAGATTATATGTCCAAGCACTTAAACTATTTTGAGGTACAACTAAGTCAATTAACCCTAAACTAAATGTAAACCCAAATGGCATGCTGATATTTTTTAATAAACTACATCCTTGAACCCACAACTTTGTAAAACTAGTTCCTATAGGTGCGGTAAAATTACATGTTGTTAATAAAGTATCCGCATATAATTGTAATTCATTTAATGATGTACTTGATTGGAAATCATAGGTAAATGCAGATATATCAGAATTTCTTATAATTAAATTAGAAAATGATGGTAGTGTTGCCAAATCGGTTGAAGGATTGAATATAAATGAATTTGCTCCAGGTGAATTTACAGTATAAAAATAAAGATTCACTAAACTATTTGGTAAAGATGAACTAAAATCTGTTAAGGTTGATGATGAGATAGTTAAAGTCGTAGTTGCAGTAAATGCACTAAAAGTATATTCATTCTCAACGATATTTGAAATTGAATGTATACTTATTTCTTTGATTTTACCAGTACTTATAACTGCACCGTCCATGAAATCATCAAAAGTTGCAGTATAAACTGATGATGCATATGTGTGAGGATAAGTAAATGTTGTATATGTTGCCGAAGATATTGTAACAGCACTTGTTGACAAATCTCCCCAGTCTATGTCAAATGTTGAGCCTGTAATCGTATTTAATCTAACTATGGTCGGATTGGTACCTTCAATATTTTGAATTCTAAAAAATGGTGGTATGGGTTCAGAAGGACATCCTTCATTACATAAGTTTATTGGGGTTGCGGTAATTTTTCCATCAACATCCACTGTAAAAATTGGTGTTGTTGACGAACATAAATAAACTTGGGATAATGCAGGTATTGGGTAATCAATGATTGTATTTCCTGAACAATCAATATAATTCGCACCATTTGGAGAGGCACTTGGATTATCTATATAATAACACTGACAATTCTGGGTTGGGGTTGGGGTTGGAGTTATAGTACTTGTTGGAGTTAGTGTCATTGTTGCAGTATTTGTAGGAGTTTGTGTAGGTGTTAGTGTATTTGTAGGGGTATTCGTTGGTGTTGTAGTTATTGTCGGAGTTGGGGTTGGTGTATAACTACATGAACCAGCAACACAAGGTCCGTTTGTTGATATTGTTAAACTAGTTGCGGTATATTGACTGTTTAAGACACACCCTTCTTTAGTAAACCCAACAGGTACAAAAGAAGTTCTAAGTATACCGTTACAATCAATAACGTATAGAGGTAAAGTTCCTTTAGTGTTATTTGTAAATCCATAACAAATACAATTAGGCGTTTGAGTAGGTGATGGAGTAATACTCGCAGTTGGGGTTTGCGTATTTGTTTGAGTTGGTGTTGGAGTTATAGTATTAGTTGGTGTTGGAGTTATAGTATTAGTAGGAGTCTGTGTATTTGTCTGAGTAGGTGTTTGTGTATTAGTAATACTTGGTGTCGGTGTTACTGTAGGCGTATTTGTTTGTGTTGCGGTAATACTTGGTGTTGGTGTATTTGTTGCCGTATTTGATATGGTTGGAGTATTTGTTGGGGTAATACTTGGAGTTGGAGTTTGGGTCACAGATGGAGTTGGACTAACCATAATAATATTAGGTTCAGATTTAATATTTTTTCTAATATTATCGAAAGCTTTTTTTGCGGTTGCGGTTTTAACTCCGTTACCGTCAACAATTAATTTTGAACCATCATATATTCTATCGGTTTTTTGTCTTTTCTCTAAACCCATTATCTACGTCCTCCAAATAACCACCCATATTGCATATAATCGTTACGGGTTGGTTGATTATTTTTTATTTGTTCACCACTCGAAATAGTTGGATTAAAATATTGCGAATGACTTGTTTTATTTGTCGATACTTGCCATGACTCAATCATTGCTTTAGTATGTTGCGTTACTTTAGATATTGAAGTGAATGATGATTCAGAAACATAATTACACATTGATAGTCCCATGATTAAATCATCGTGATGACCTTTTTGGTGGTCAGGTCTACCATTGATATATACAAAAGTTGACATTTCATTTAATAACCTTGTAGAGTATATTTTAAAGTCGTGCCTCATAGATTCCTCAAATGATGCAATTATTTGTACTCTTTTATTATTAAAATTAATTCCTGGAATTTTGTCTTGTGATTTTGGGTCGTATTTCCATTTATTTTGATAGTCAACTCCATCAACATATAAGTCTCTATACCCTAATTCTTGTAATTTACGAGAAGTTGTTACCCCCATACCACCTGTAATATCAATTACAATAAATGCGGAATACATATTCCCCCATTTATAACAAACCTCAGCTAAAGTATCTGGTGGGATTTTCCCAACGTATTCTAAAACTTGTTCTCTTGCATCAAAATCAATTATCTGTATACAAGAAAAATCTTCACTGTCACCCCTACTAACGTCAACACCCATAATATACTTATGTCCAATCACAGGTTCTTTCCATATCCATAATGAACCACCCATAAATTTATTTTTGGGTTCACAAATCATACTTTCTCTAATTCTTGAAATAACTTCAGAGTCAAATACGTTATCTCCTGAACCTAAAAATTGACATTCTAATTCTTGGTTTACTTTTCTTTTATCGTACTTCAATTTTTTTACCATAGACTCATACCAACTTGATGTTGGTTTGTACCCTTGGTAAATTAATTGTTTAACATCATCAAAATTTCTTTCTTTAAATGGGGTCTCAGCATAATCAATAATATCAATATCGGAATATTCTTCTCTATTTAAATAATAATGTATTATATCGTTAACTTTAATTAATTTTAAATCTTTAGTATATCTTGGGTCTTTAAACCAAACCATTTCAGAAATTTTAAATTCATTCATGTTTCTTAATGCTTGGTCATATATTTCATAATAAATTGGGTCGTATCCGTTTGGTGTGGATATTACTATAACTTTACCACCTGTAGATAATGACGCCATACAAGCCGCCCAAAAATCAGAATCCGCTTCAATATAAGCAGCCTCGTCAAAGACCAATATTGTTGGAGTATATCCTCTTAGGGCATCCTTAGAAGTTGCAACCGCTTTAACTTCACATCCATTTGTTAGTTTAAAATGTCTTTGTGAATTCTTTTCGGCGGAAAATCCAACTCCAGTCCATGATGGCCATTGTTCTGTAAATCCTCTAATTTTGTTAGCCATTTCAACCGCAGTATCAAGTTTGTTTGCAATTATTAGGATTTTTTCAGGTTTAGTTTTTTTAGCAAAAACAAGTTTCTTAGATGCCCAAGCCGCGGTTACAGTAGATACACCCGCCTGTCGATATTTTAAAGCAATATTTTCATTAAAATTCTCATAGTCATTTAACAGACTAACTTGGTCAGGAAATAATTCTAAAGGCACGTATTTTGAAACTGTATTGTCGTATGTTTGTAAGTATGTTTTTAAGGCATAAGGAGTACTCTTCAAACATCTACCGTATTCCAATAAAACCTGTTCTTTAGTTAATGACATACCTATAAATATGAAAAAACCCTCTTTTTTGTAAAGAGGGTTTAAGTTATAAAATTTTTAATTGGTTTATTTTAATCCCAATTCTCTAAATAAATCATCAAATTCATCATCGTCATCATCTTCACTACCCATAGAGGATTCGTACTCTTGTTGACGTAATTCTTTAGTAATCTCATCAACCATGTTTTGTACAATTTTTTTACCTTTTGGTCCACCTGATAAAATTTCACGAGCAACTTTAAAAAATTCTTCAGCGGTAAGTTCTGCAAACTTTACAATAAAATACTGTTGTAAGAATCTTTTGTCTTCATCAAATAATTCATCAGGATATGATTCTCTAAATTTTTCCCAAATTACAGGACCTAATCTCATATCCCAAATTTCACCTTCAGTAGTATCAGACGCCTTTAAAATCGCTTCCTGTCTTTTAACGTCAGATGGTAATCCATATGTTCCAGCAATTTCAATAATACCTTTTGCTAATTCATGAACTAAAATTGGGAAATTAACCCCTCTCGCTCTTACTGTTGGGGGGTCTGTTGTTTGGTCAATTTCTTCTTTACCATATGTTGACTCTCCACTACCCGCCATACCTTGAATCATTGAATCTGGCATTAACCAATATAATGAGTCGGCAAATGACATAAAAATACCGTAATTGTTCAACAATCTTGGATTAATCGAGTTTAACTCTTCAGCCGCCAATTCAAATAAATAAGAACTTTTTTTAGCGGCTCCCTGAATTAATGAATTAATAAATCTTCTTTTTGCCTTTTCTAAATCAAACTTTTCAAAAGCGTCTGCAAAATCCAAAACGTCTTCCTGTTCTTCAGAAGAGAACATATTTTCTATTTCTTCATCTGAAGGTTCCTCAGGTTGATTCTGTAAAAAACTTGAGTCGATATCTCCAGGTCTAACTAATTTAGCATCAAATTGTAATGCTCCTTCAGGAACACCTAAATCTTTTGTAACTAACTCAACTGCCAACTGCTCAAGGTATTCTTTATTTTCTTGTTCAATTTGTGAAATTTCAGCCATTGCTCTCATAACAATTTGTTGTAATTGCATCATTGAGTTCATTCCTGAAATATTTTGTACACCAGTATATCTTTTTAATTTTTCAACAACATCCTTAAATCTTTTGGATGCGATTAATTCTTCAAAATTACTAGGTTTGTCTGGCCCTTCAGGAGTTACACTTGGAAATGCTTTACTACCTGAATGTGGCGTTTGGCCACCTTCTATTTTACCTTGAATATCGGGAGACATTCTTTCAGGTCCATCATATTCTATAGGCGCTTCGTTGATTCTTTTCTTATAGGTTTTCATATTAATATTAGTCTTTGAATTTAATATTTAATTCGTCAAATTTTAAAAAATCAGGAAGTCTCTTTTTACCTGCCTTTGGTTTAGGTTGTGTTCCAGGTTTTGGTCTGAATGGTGTTGATGGAGTTTTTTTAGGGGTAGTTGTCGGAGTCTTTACAGGTGCTGGTGCTGTCTTAGTGTCTTCACCTAATGATTTAGACATAGATGTTATTTTACCTATTGGTAAATTTAATTTCTTTTTTTCTTCTATTAATTTTAACATTTCACTTTTTGTAATTTTAGGTGATAAATGTTTCTCAATTAATTGCTCCATTTTTGCCTCAATAATATACTCAACAGGATTTTTACCCTCGTTAATTTTTTCTTTAACGCCTAACACACATTTTTCAAAATTACTTTTCTCTTTTTTAGTATAGTCATCTTTTTTCTTACCTTCAAGTCCTAATGATGAAGTACATATAGCCCAAGGGTTTTTACTCTTTTTAGACTTTTTCTTGTTTTCCTCCATTGGAGTTGCGACTGTTTTACCTCCCTTAGAGGTTAAGTTATATCCTTTAGGATTTGGAGGTAACATTCCTGAACCATCTCCTTGTATTTCAAATGAAGTTTTTTGGACTTGTTTAACTTCCTCTTTATTTTCTGATTTTTTTAATTTTTCAAGAAGAATCGTTACTTGTGATTCTGTCATTAAAGATAAGGTTTTATTACTGAACCCCATTTTTAACATTTCTTGTATTTTTCTTTTGTGACTTGGTTTCATTTTCAAATTCATTATAAAATTCTAAAATTATGTCTTTTTCGTACAATTTATTTTTTACCTGTTCTTCAGTATCACCATAATGGAAAACAAGTCTATTATCAATATCTTTATCACTTTCCCACCCAAGTGCGACAACTCTGTCTACACCGTCCTTCATTGAAAAAAAATCGGAGTTTTGGATAAGTTCGAGGTCTATCCCCTCCCTGTTCAAAACTCCTACCTTTTTAATATATTCTGTACTTGGTGAAGTTGGGTTACCGTTAGCTGGCTCGCTGTCCCAATCATCTCCCCATACATCTAAACTACTTGAAAATACAAATTCATAAATTTTATTTCCTTTGTAGTTTGGTCCTAATCCGTTTACAAAAACTAAATAACTCATAATAAATCACCTTTTGGTGATACTTTAAGTTGTTTGTTATTGTGTTCAAATACTAAATTATTTTTATTTGTTTTTCCAATAAACTTAATTTCAGGAAAAGTAACTATAATATTTTCAGCAACCATTTTTTGTTCTTCAGTAACTGATAAATTTAAAATATTTTTAGTATCTGATTTAGATTTATGTTCTAATATTTTTTTCTTTTGAACTTCTTTTTGTTTTTTGAACTTTTTTTCGTTCTCATTTATAACAAAATATTTTGAAAGAACTTTATCTACTTTAGACTCACTAAATATTTTGTCCATAACTGAAGACACAAATTTTTCATTAACATCTTCTTCTTCCATTTCGTGTCTGTATGTCTCTCCCATTTCTCCTTCAGGTTCAACGGCAGGTTCTTCTTCAGTCTCAACTTCAGATTCAACTGAATCTACATCCATTTCGGGTTCTTCATCATTAGATGGTTCCATACCGTAATCGGATTCTTCTTCACCTTCTAATTTAGTGATTATATCTTCTTTATCATCATCTTCTAAATTATCCATGATTGCGGATAGTATAGAATTTACAACATACTTAGCGTCCTTAGATGAAATTTCTTCATCCTTATCTTTAAAGTCTCTAATTTTTTGAGCTAACTTACCTGTTAGTTTTTGAATTGTTTTAAAACTAACGTCCATATCTGATTCACCTTCATCATTCATGTCTGATTCCATGTCAGGAGCGTCCGCTGGTTCCTCAGGCATTTCAGGTTCAATAGGACCTTCTCCTTCAGGAGATGGTGCTGGAGGGGCGGGTGTTTCATCAGTAGTTGGTTCCGCTCCCATTTCAGGAGATGGTGGAGGAACATCGTCAACAGAGGGTTCAGCTTGTTCCATTGATGTTTTTGGAGTTTTTAAAAAATATTTTTTATCCTCAGTGAATAAAGAAATACCTTCGTTAACATTATTAAGTCTATTTAGTTCAGCGGCAATTAAATTTAATTTTTTAAGAGCTTCTGAGTACGAATTATAATGAACTCTATTTTTCATGGAATCAATATAATCAGACGTTGATTCGTTTAATCCTTTTTTTATTACGTAACCCATTTTTTCTTTGGTTATGAAATAAACATTACCGTCAACCAATTTGGTTTTATATTCATTTCTGTTACTTTCATTAATAGAGTTAGGGATGTTTTCTTTATATCTTGCGATTTCAAGAATTCTTTTTATTTTGTCATCCCCTTGAAGTTTTTCACTTCCAACTGGTTTTAATCCACTCATTTTTTTATCTTTTAATTAATTGTTTAATCCGTTAAATCCACCTAAGGTGATTGCTTGCAACTGTACTACTGTACCACCTGTTAAATCAGAATATGTTGGGTGAGGTTGTAATGTTGAAGTACAACTTCCACATGTTCCTGAAGAAGCATTTATTACAACATATGTATAAGTTCCAGCAGATGTTTGTGCCATAGCAGTTTTTTCCTAATAAATATACGAATATTTATGTTTTTTTAATTTTAATTGATTAAATTGAAAACTTACTTTAAAGATAGTTCTTTATCGACAATCTTTTTTTCAAAATTAAATAACTTATCAAGGTATCCGTTTCGTCTCAAATATTTAAAAACTAAATTTTCATAAGAGTATTCACCACCTTCTTTTAGACCAGATGAACGATACTTTTTAATCTTATCTTTTAATTTTTTTATATAATCTTTAGACTCTTCAATTGAAGATTCATCAGCATTTTTTAGAACGGTATCTATAATAGACATCCAATGAGATATTTTTTCTTTTAGTATTTCAGTGTCTAATTTATTTTTTTCTTTTTTAGGTTTTTCTAACCACTTATCATATAAAACAGAATAAACACCTGTACTAAAATGAGCTTCTGATGCATTTTGAACATAAAGTTCAACCTCATACTCATATATTTTGATATTATGTTCAGTATTAAAAATTGTTTTTTTTACTTTAAATAACTCTTGGTATAACTCTAAAATATCTTCGGGAAACTGAGAAAAATCAGCAACAATATGTAAATCAATATCCGAGTATTCGCTCCAATTATAATTTGCTAAAGAACCAGTAAATATAATATCTTCAACAACTATTGGTACTGATAAAAAATTAATAAATTCGTTAGAAATTTCCAAAAGCTTAACTCTAACTTCTTGATTGAGCAAATCATCTTTATCCCAAATCTGAGAGTTTAGAGATTCTTTAGAAAAAAAACTTTTAATTATGTTATTATCACTCACGATAATAAATACTTCAAAAATTATAACTTTTTATATTTGTAAGTTTTTGCAATATTTTTATTAAAAAAACTTCCATGAGATTCAGATAATCTAAACTGAGTGTACAACTGATGAGGTACATCGTCATATTCATATTTATGACCATTTTTAAACTCGACTACAAGTTTTTTAGTTGATGTATCATATTCAGTTTCAGCCAAATTTGAAGACTCAATTTTGTTAATAATTTTTGTTCCGTTAATTGTTTCACTTAGTATTGCCATATCTAATTAATAAAATTTTATAATAAAAAGTAACTAATATGAATTTAAAATTCTATTGAAATAATCTAATGTTGTGATTAAATTTATTAAAAATATTACATTATGACAGATTCAATGGACGAAGGAAAAAAAGAAAGACCAAAATCAACGGAATCGAAAACTCCTGTTTTAGATAATTTTTCTAGAGATTTAATTAAACTCGCTGAGGAAGGTAAGTTAGACCCTGTAGTTGGCAGAGAGTCCGAAATTCTAAGAATTGCTCAAATTTTATCGAGAAGGAAAAAAAATAATCCAATTATAATAGGAGAACCTGGTTGTGGTAAGACAGCAATAGTTGAAGGTTTGGCCATGAAAATTTTTGATGGGGATTGTCCTAGAAGTTTAGTTGACAAAAGAATTTTATCTTTAGATTTAAACTCAATAGTTGCAGGAACAAAATACCGTGGTCAATTTGAAGAAAGGTTAAAGGTTATCTTGGAAGAAATACAGAATAGTCCAGATGTTATACTTTTTATCGATGAAATTCACACTTTAGTTGGGGCGGGTAACGCTTCGGGTTCGTTAGACGCATCTAATATATTGAAACCCGCACTATCAAGAGGAGAAATTCAATGTATTGGAGCAACTACCTTAGATGAGTTTAAAAAAAATATAGAAAAGGATGGGGCGTTAGATAGAAGGTTTCAAAAAGTTATTGTTTCACCTTCAACAAAAGAAGAAACTCTACAAATACTAAAGAATGTTAAAGAAAAATATGAAAATCATCATAAAGTAACGTATACTGATGAAATCCTATCAACATGTGTTGAATTGGCCGATAGATACATTACTGATAGAGAGTTCCCTGATAAAGCATTTGATATTTTAGATGAAGTAGGTGCGAGAGCTCAAGTTGATGTTAAACATCCTGAGATTATCGACGAACTAAAAAGAGAGTCGGCTAAAATACGAGAAGACAAACTTTTGGTTGTGAAAAAACAAAATTATGAAATGGCCGCACAACTAAGAGACAGAGAAAAAAAGATTCTAAGCCAATTAGAATCTGAAAAACAAAAATTTGAGGAGGAATTAAAAACAAAAAGACAGTCAATTGTAATTGATTTAGTTTATGAAGTTGTATCAAATATGACTAAAATACCAATTACAAAACTTTCAGTTGACGACTCAAGAGCGTTGATTAACTTGGAAGAAACTTTAACTAATTCGGTTATTGGTCAATCCGAAGCAATCACAATAATTGCAAAGTCAATACGTAGAAATAGATTAGGTATTAAAGACCCTAACAAACCAATTGGTTCGTTTATATTTTTAGGGTCGACTGGTGTCGGTAAGACCTTATTGGCTAAAGAACTTGCTAAACAAATATTTGGAAGTGACGAGAATCTAATAAGAGTTGACATGAGTGAGTTTCAAGAGAAACATTCAGTTTCAAGACTAATTGGTTCACCTCCAGGTTATGTCGGCTATGAAGAAGGAGGTCAACTTACCGAACAGGTTAAGACTAAACCTTATTCTGTAGTATTATTTGATGAAATTGAAAAGGCCCATAAAGATATTTTTTCATCTCTTTTACAACTCTTAGATGAAGGATATATGACAGATAGTTTTGGAAGAAAAATTAATTTTAAAAACTGTCTAATAATTATGACATCAAATATTGGGGTGAAGAAAATGCAAGATTTTGGTGCAGGTATTGGGTTTGGTAAAACAAATAATGTTTACACTGACCAAGAAGTTAAAAAATCAATGTTAACTAAAGAACTTAAAAATTATTTTGCACCTGAATTTATTAACAGGATTGATGAAGTTATTGTTTTCAATACTTTAAAAGATGAAGATGTTAAGAAAATTGTTAATGTTGAGATTGATAAACTTAAATCTAGATTAGAACTCATCAAATATTTTGTAGAGTTTGATGAGAGTGTTATTGAATTTATTTCTAAAGTCGGTTTTGATGAGGTTTATGGTGCCAGACCTCTGAAACGAGCAATACAAGAAAAAATTGAAGATTTTATATCGGATGAAGTTTTAAAAACAAATATAGTTACTGACAAAAAATATTTAATAAAAATAGATGGTGAATCTGTTTTGTATGAAGAAATAACGTCAGAAAAGAAACCAAGGGTAAGAAAGAAAAAGGGGGAATAAATCCCCCTTTTTTTTTAAAAGTTAATCATCGAAGGATGATTCATTATATGCTTAACCTTGCCAAGGGAAGAGATTAGATTTTCACCAGCTTTAATTCCTGCCTCAACTTCTTCAATACAAACGTATTCATTTTTAGTGTGATAGTTATGATATCCGATTGAAAAATTAATACATGCGAAATCATATTTTTTCTTTAATGCGAACACATCTGTATAAGGATGAACCATATATTTTGGTTCGGACAACATACATTCATTTAGGATTTTGTCAGCAGTTTTAAAAAATTCAGACTCTTTCTCAAACATTTTCACACCGTAACAATACTCAGTAACCATGTAATCAGAAGGGGCATCAAACTCTATAACGTAACCAACATTTTCAAAAAATTCGTCATTGGCATTTTTTGAGCCGTGACATCCAGTTTCTTCAGACACAAAAAAGGCAGCTTTAATAACTTCAAATTTATCCAATATTTCAAGACAAGCGAATACACCATTTTTATCATCACCACCAATACCAGTTGGTTCGTCAAAATCGTTATAGGCCTTTAAACATAAGGAATCTTCTCCCTTCGAATTTGGTAGAATTTCTTCAATTACATTAATTGTGTCTAATTTATGTACTGTGTCGGTATGTGAAACAACACATGGGTAATATTCGCCTTCAGATAATTCTCCTTTGGTTACATAAATTGAACCCATGTCATCAATAAAAAAGTCGTATCCACGATTTTTTAAATGTTCAGACAAGAAATCAATCATTTTATCTTCCTGATAAGTGTGTGTTGGTACCGATAAAAGTCTTTTAAAGAAATCTAAATTTTTCATTTTTTTTAATTATCCTACAAATATAGTAAAAATTAGTCAAATAATTCAGGATTATATAATAATTTTTTAAATTCATCAAGAGGTATTTTAAATTGTTCTGTTTCATAATTCCCTCCTTGTTTTTTTATTTGAACGGTAAGTAACCCGTTTTCAATTTTTCTAACCCTAAATATTTTACCGTATTTTGAACCAAATGATTTTTCTTTTGGGAAACTATGAAACGTATCTACCTTAATTCCTAATTTATCTAAAAATCTTAAAATCTCTCTATTTTTTTCAATAAACCCTAATTCATCTTCCTCCAAAAGTCTATCTTTTAATGAGTCTAAAATCCTTTCAGAATTTCTATTGTACGCATCCGAATCAAAATTTCTACTATCAAAATATGAGTGATAGTCTTCAAACAAATCATCATCAATTTCTAAATCTTTATTTTTAATAAATTTTTTAATCATATCAAGAAACTTATCGTTTTCGTTAGCACCAGATTCATCCCAAATTTTAATAATATCATTAACTGTTGTAAAATATTCATAACCACATTTACTTTCAAAAATACCATAAGTATCAAATACTCCACATACTTTTTGCAAAAGATATTCTTTTAAACCTGTAACCAATGCTTCGTCATACTCATTAATGTAATCTGCACCAATCTCGTCGGACTCAGACTCAAACAATTTAATAAATTCAAGAGCCCAAAATTCTAAGTCTTGTGTTGTTTTATCAAATGAAGGATTCATAATTAATACACATTCTTTTAACATTGATAAATTAACATCATTTAGATGATATATTCCACCATATCTAAATTCTTCGTCAGAACTGTATGAGTCCATAAAAACATAGTCATATCTATAATACCTATCAAATACAACACTAAACAAATAATCATTATTAGTATACCCGTCATCTCCAGGTCTAAATAAATCAAAGTATTCATTACCTGAAAATTTTAATATCACCAAAGATTTTCCTCTACTTTTACTTGATACTTTTTTTATGGTTATAATTCCATCGTAATCTGCTTCTTTAACCCAAACAGGGTTTGTTTCATTATCACGGAATTCTATAAGAGCTTTATATAAAGACATTAAAAAGTTTTTTTTATAAATACTTGTAACATCATTAAACTATTTATATCTTTGTAACGTAGTTCTTTGATATTTGGGGATGTTTTTGGATTTGACAGAGATGATTTGTCATAAAACGCATGTCGGGGCTAAGCTAACCCTGTATAACTGGCTTGAACTATAAACGGCAACGTTATCAACAAACTTCAGACTATCGGTCTTATCCGTACTGAAGAAGTATCTGTAGCTTAATCTGGGATTAACCTACTAAGGGGTCGGTGGACATATAACCTTGCAACAGAAGTCTTTACAAAGGTGTGGTTTCTACCCGAAAAGAAACAAGTGGAAGATTAGTTCTCAGTAAACCGAACCACTATAAAATAAGGGAATTGTGAAGTTTCGGATTGTTTAGAAAAACAATGACCTAAACGTGTAGTGTTTTATGGTAAACTTTTTTGGACCTGGGTTCGAGCCCCAGCATCTCCACCAATTAAAAACCCCTTATTTAAGGGGTTTTTTCATTTTATTTATTTCTTCATTTAATCTTTGTTCAAACAAAGATTTGGCTTTATCGATTAATTCGTCTAAACTATATCCAAATATTTCAAAACTATTATCATCTTTCTTTGAAACTTTGTCATCCCCAAAAACAGTAGAGACTTTGTTTGCAAAATCTTCAGAATCTTTCTCAGTTTCAATATCCGAAATTGATTTAATACCAAAAGTATCTAATAATTTATCAATTAAATCAGGCTCTTTTTTAGTTGTCTTAGTTTCATCCTCATCTTTACTAAAGTCAAAAAATGAACCTGACCCACCTTTAGGTTTATTATAGTCTGAAGATAATAAGTCTTGAATATGCTCGCCATATGGAAGTCCTACGTGAACATGAGTTGATTTACTCAACCCCCATTCAGACACTTTACCAACTGGTGTTCCAATATCTACAATGTCTCCAGGTTCTACTGTAACATCTTTCAAGTGAGTATAAAATATATCAGGAAACCCATCCATTCCTTGGACAGAAACTTGTGTACCATATATCTTTCCTATCTTTTTACCTGTATTATAGACTTTAGTGACTTTACCTTTAGTTATTGAATTCCACTGTGTGTTTGCAGGGGCAAATAAATCCCAAGCATTATCTGATTGCCAATTTCCTAAAGGTCTTGACCCATGGTATTTTGGTCCGTTTTGGATATCACCGCTAAATTTATTTAAAACTTTAGACTCTTTCTCGGTTAATATTTTTCTATTATTAACACTTTCTCCAAATAGTTTTTTAGCCGCAGATACCATATCTTCTAACCCAATACCCAAAATTGTAAAATCACCATTATCATCCTCAACACTATCGTCGCCAAAAACATCTTTAACTTTATTTATGAAAGTGTCGGGATTATCGGTGTCAACATCTGAAAGTTCTTTTAATCCAAAAGTATCCAATAGTTTGTCTATTACACTTGGTTCTGACGTTTCTTTTTCTTTTTTTCTTTCGGTCTTATCAGTATCTTTACCAAAATCAAATTTAAATTTAGAATCTAATTTTAGAGTCCCACAAAATTTTGGTGTAGATGTGTGTTCATCTTTATTATTCTCTGAAAAAGAAAGGTGGTAGTGTCCTCCAGTGGAGCCAGCACTTGGGAATCTGTATTCATCTATAAAAGTAAATCCGATAAGATTTTTTCTCATTTTACATAGTACCATTGATACTGCGTCAAGAATATCTTTATCTTTTTCTGAAACATATTTATCTCCGTTCTTTAATATTGTAATATCAATTGCTCTGCCATCATTATGTCTAGATTTACCGAATTTTTTGTGCCATTTGTCATGTCCTGCACCAAAAATAAATTTTAAATCAGGTAATTGTTTTTTTAATTCGGAAGATACTAATTTAATATAAGAAGTGAATTTTGGATTTAAATCACCCCCATCATCCATGTTAGATTTTGATTTATATCCTAAACCACTTAAATGATTTCTAAATGAATTCGCATTCTCATTAGACGATTCTATCAAATCTAATCCCATGATTTTACGATTTCTATTAATTTCGTTTAAAACTTTTTTATTATTCATTTGTATGAATTAATATTTATCATATAAATACTATGGAAAAAATAATAAGTTTATCAAAAAAATTCGCAGATAATAAATTTCGAGGAAAAACTCCAGATGACATATATAATTATTTAATCCATGATTCTTTTGGTAAACAAATGGTTCAAGGACTCGGACCTTTTAATTCTCTTAAATTATGTTTTTTAACTTATCTAATTAATTTAGGTAAAGAACCTGTATCCGCATTAAAATTTGTAGAATCAAATATATTCGCATTTAAAACTATGGAGGTAAATACTAATTTTACAAGTGATGAATGTGATGATTGTTATGGACAAGGAAGTGAAGATTGTCACGATTGTAATAACGGTCAATCTGATTGTAACACATGTGATGGGACTGGTGAAGATGAAGATGGAGATTCTTGTGGTGAGTGTGATGGAGACGGTACATTGTCATGTAAATGGTGTGACGGCACAGGGACAGTTGATTGTGAAACATGTGATGGAACTGGAGAAATAGAAGATTATGATACATACGAAGTAACAATATACGAATACGCCAGTGTTAATAATAAACTATTCCAACAAATTGAACTTGTAGAAGTTGACCACGAAATTGGTAGTCGTTTACTTAATCAAATAACAAAAGACCCTTTAACAATATTATTAAGTTCTGATGACGATAGAGTGTCATCTGAAAGGGCTCAAAATGCTAGCGAGGGAGAAACAATACTAGTATCTATGACCAATGAAAAACTTTATGGGATTTCATCACACAGTGGAAGAATGAGTAACGGATTTTTATAATAGATTTTTTACTGAATCAACATCTAATATAAATTCTTCAATAAAGTGTTGATTGAAATTATCATTATCAATATAATGTTCCCCAATCTCACTAAAAACCCAATCTAATACCATAATTGAAATTAGTTGATTATTATTGTCATATATTGGTAAAGAAGCGGTTGATTGGGTCCCAAATTTTCTTAATAATGCCTTAGTTGTAACATCTTCAATATCTTCACAATTTAAATAAAACATTTGTTTGTCTATTGAATGTTTAATGAACCATGTGTAGTGACTAACAAAAATATTTTGTAGTTTTTCAGATACTCTTTCTAACCCATCAGAACATCTTTCATATGTTACCGAAGCTTTTTGCATTGGTGAGTTGGTGTAGAAACTTCCACCATTATGGAATTGTATCAAATATAATCTATCTGCGTTATATTTTCTTCTTACTTCCCTTAATGTAAAATGAATTAATTCATCTTTTTCAATTTGCTTTATTAGTCTTTTCTTTGAGTTTTCATCTTTTTTCTTATCCATTATTTTTCTGAAAACTCCCGCAGTTATTAACGCCACAAATATTGAAGTTATTGACGTTATTATGGTGATAATTAATTGTTCTCCCACATTCGTTAGATTAGATAATTTAGTTAACTGTTTTATAAATATTAAAAAAAATAAAAAGGGACTAATGTCCCTTTATTTTTTAATAATATCGACAAATTTTACTTTTCACCATACAAATCATAAAAATAATGTAATATATGGTAAATGGTATATGATTCTCCCATTTCTTTTAATATGTTTTTTAATTTTGATGAATTTAATGAGTAAACTTTATCATGTCCAAGTCTATCAGGAACATATTCAAATTTAGGGTATTTTGGAAATAGATTTTCTCCAATTATTTCAATTATTCTTCTATTTGAATACTTAATTCCAGAGCCGATATTAACCACTTCGTTTATTACGTTATTGTTAAACATTAATAACGCAATAAATTTAACATTATCCTTAACATGTATCCATTCCCTAACATGTGACCCATCACCATATAAAGGTATTTTTGTTTCTTCCTGAATACATCTATGAATTTTAGGTAGAAATTTTTCATGGAATTGATGCTCACCAAAATTATTACATGTTCTTGTTATTAGGTAAGGTAATCCATAAGTTCTATTAGCAGACTGTACTAAAAAGTCAGCAGATGCCTTTGATGCTGAATAATATGAGCTAGGTTTTAAATCAAATTCTTCAGTAGATAATACCCCAACACCGTAATCGGACATGTCACCATAAACTTCGTCCGTTGAAATTTGGATAAATTTTTTAAGATTTGAATTTTTCCTTGATATCTCGATTAGATTAAATACTCCCTCAACATTTGATTTAATAAATGGTTTACCGTCAGATATTGAGTTATCAACGTGTGTCTCAGCTGCAAAATTAACAATGTAGTCGAAATCTCCTAAATCTTCGGATGTAACATCACAAATATCCTTTTCCAAAAATTCCACAGGATATTTTATATTATCCTTGTTAGCACAATAAGTTAACTTATCTACACATAAAATATCACATGTGTAGTTTTCTTTTAAATAATTAATGAAGCTTGAGCCAATAAACCCTGCTCCTCCTGTTACAATAATTTTCATATATGTAATATAATAAAAAAAAATAAGGGTGTGAAGTTTATCACACCCTTTTTGGTATCCCCGACAGGATTCGAACCTGTGACCCACAACTTAGAAGGTTGTTGCTCTATCCAGCTGAGCTACGGAGACATTTGTGCGCCATGTAGGGCTCGAACCTACGACCTAATGATTATGAGTCATTTGCTCTAACCGACTGAGCTAAAGGCGCTTAAAATTAATTTAAAATATATTCTACAGTATCCGATATTTTAAAACTATTACCCCCATCCCACTCAATACCTAATTTTGTTAAGTATTTTTCAAAATCGTTTTTACTAAAGAGTTCACAATCAACAAATTTTTTATAAACATATATAAAGTCAAAAATTTCAGGTTCAGACAATGAACCACTCTCAATTAGATTTTCAATTTCCGTATTCATGGTACAAATATATATCAGATTTTCCCATTTTCAAAATCTTCAGACAAAACTTTTTCAATTGTTTTATTTTCAATATAATTTTCATCATATTTAAAATCTTTCCAATTATCAAAGTCTTTTAAATCTTCCAATACTAATTCGTGAACTAAAACAAACCCTTCAGGTATTGTACCTTTAAATTTATAATAATGTGATTTATTTATTTTATCTTTAATTAATTCATTCATACTGTAATAATATGGTATATTTTGTTTTTTATCAATTTTATAGTATATTTGCTATTAAATTATTTTTTTAAAATGAGAACAGGAGTATTAGTACTTAATTCAGATTATTCGCCTATTAATATCACAACCTTCAAAAGAGGGTTTAACTTGGTATTCAAAGGCAAAGCTGAAGTTATAAAATCTGAAGGTAACCCAATAAGTACCTCTTTTGGTATTTTTTACCGTCCTGTAATAATTCGATTATTAACTTATGTTAGTTATAAAATTAGAAGAATATCTATTACGAGAAGTAGAATTCTTAAAAGGGACGGTCATAAATGTGTATATTGTGGGTTTCCGAGAAATTTGACCATTGACCACGTATTACCAAAGTCAAGAGGTGGTAGAAATACATGGACAAACATGGTAACATGTTGTTCAAAATGTAATACAAAAAAAGGTGATAGAACTCCTGAAGAAGCGGGAATGAGGTCAGTTCATCCATCAGAACCTACAATGTTCTCAGACATTATGGGTAAAGAGTTATTATCCGCTTGGGAGGAATTTAAAAGTGGTTTTTAGAGTTATTTAACTAACTCTAAAAACTTACTTTTAAGTGAATCTGCAACACCTGTTACATTTCCTTGTAATTTGGATTGTGTTGGTGTAATTAAATTTTTAATTCTATTTACAAGTTTTCCTTTCTTTTCAGGTAATGCTTCCTGAAAGGTTACACTAACCGCCGACATTAATGTTCCATCATCAGATGACGATTCTTGTTTACCTGATTGAAGTACGGCATCTGCAATTTTTTCTGCAACCATATCAGGGTCAGTAAATAATAAACTAACATCTTTGTCTGATATTAGGGATAATTCATTTCTTATATTATCAGCAACAGGTCCACTTGCCTGCATTTTATTAATGAAATAGTCTATCGCTTTTTCTTTAGCCTCTGACTCACTTCCGTTAAACACCATGTTAAATGCTTTACTAAATGTTTCATCAACAGATTCATTTAATCCTATTTTAGAATTATTATAAGCATTTGCCAATTTAGATAAATTTGTGAAGAATTTTCTGTAGTTTTGTTTTTGGAAATCTTCTGAGATTATCTCTAACTTATATTGAACCTTTAATATTGAATTTTTCTTATCAATATGTCTCTCAACTAATCTTTTCTTAATTGATTCTTTAATTGGTTTGTTATTTTTAATTTCCATGAGTTTTTTTCTTATTATTGATTCTTGCACAGGTCTATCAGGATAGTCTGTATTTATTTTCCAATCTTTGTTTGTAACCATTAATAAATCTTTCTCATAATTTTTTCTGTCTTTATCATCAGGTTTCAACAACTTAACACAAGCAACTACGGTTGACTTCATTTTTTTTAACGCCGACAAGTATCCCTGACTATTTTCAAAGTCGTCAGACATTACTTGATTACCTAGTTTGATATATCTATCTAAAAAATCTCCGCAGTTTGTTTTACCAAATCTTTCAGCACTTGTTGCTGAATTATAAGTGTATTTTGAGTCAGTGAATAATTGGCTAACCGCAGAGTTTGAACTTAATGATTGTTTAATATCATTATCGGTTAGTTTAGTATTGTTAGTCTGTTTACTATCTTCTTTTTCACTTTGACTGTCGTTCGTCATTTTTTCATAAGTACCAGACACATTAGTGTCTTTTCCTGATAAACTGCTTAAATAAAATTCCCATGGAGTTCTAACACTATTTCCTTTAACTGCCTTTCGAGTATAAAGCATGTACATCAAACCACTATTATGTAACTTACCTTCCTTTCTTAAATCCTGAACTTTTTTATTACAGTTGGACTCGAATTTATTTTTAAAATTATAATAATCAGGAATATTATCAATTACATAATCATGAAATTTAACAGCCTCTCCTTCAGGATTAGCTGAATTTCTTTTAACAAAAATATTATCATACTGACTATCCCAATCACAAATTACTTTTGGTGTAATTCTAGTTCCGTCACCAGTTTTATCTTGAGTTTTATCTTGAGTTTTATCTTGAGTTTTATTGTCTGAAGAAGGGGCTCCATCTTTAAACAAATCTCCATACATGTCCCAAGCCGCCTTTATACAATTGTTAGTATATGAATATTTTTTACCTTCTTTATATGAAAGTCCTCCCCCCTCACATTTATCACTTTTGAAATCACTGTGGTTTTCAGACATCCATTTTCTAAATGCGTCACCTTCATTTTGGTTTGCTGGATATGGATATTTTGATTTTGAGCCAGTTTTTTCGTCTTTCTTATCTTCCTTTGGTTTTTCGTCTTTCTTATCTTCCTTTGGTTTTTCGTCTTTCTTATCTTCTTTTTTCTTTTTTGCGTAGAATTTCCCATCAGAACCTTTTCTTACAGTATACCCATTGTCTTCGTAAGACTCAACTTCATCTTTTTCTATTTCAGTTTCTCCAGACTTTTTATCACTTTTAGGATATGCGACATACTTACCGTTTTCTTTTTTAACAGTCCAACCTTTATCTTCATAGGCTTCTACTTCGTCTGCCTCTATTGTTACTTGCTCTAAAATAATCATAATTTAATAAAAATATTTATTAGTCAGGAGTCCCAACAAATTTAGTTCCGTCCCAAGTATAGGTCGTCATAGATTCAGGTTTACGTTTGAATTTACCAGGGCTAACCTCAATAGATGTTGATTCGTATCCAGCTCCTTTATCACTCTTTTTAAAGTCGTCTAAAGTTTTTTGTCCTTGGTTATTGTTTTTAGCCGCTTCTTCAGCCGCCTTTTTTTCTGCGGCTATTTGCTCTTGAGTCTTAACTGCAGCTTCCCAAAATTCCTTATCTTTAGATGTAACTTCTTTATTTGTTCCATCACCAAATGTCACTATAATACTATATTTTGGGAAATCTGGGTCTGATAAGTCTTCTTTATAAGTCACATCTTTAAGATATTGATTTGTTGATACGTTTTTTGGGTCTCTGTAGGCAAGATATGGGTAGTTAACCGCAACCCATTCTTTTACTTCTTTCGGTAAATCATTAAATCCTGCCAGTTTATCTTCATATTTATCAATATCCTCAACTTCAGTATATTCACCATATGCCAAATATACTCCATAAAGGGCCGCTCCAACTAATGGTAATGATAATGTTGCCCATAAACGTTTATTACCCTTTCCGCTGTCTCCATAAAATTTTATAAGATTACCTCCTTGCTCCGTAACCCAAGTAAATGCAGTATTAAAAGGTGACCCAACGTACTTAGACATAAATCTTTGGAATCCGTTACGATATTCTTCCGCAGGTATTCCAAATTGTTTAGCCAAATAATCCTCAATTTCTTTTTGTGTTTTATTTTCTCTCAACATTTTCATTGCATTATCCGCAAGTAATTTTTGGTCAGGTAACACTTTACCCTCAGTCTTAGCCTTAGCTTTAGCATTAGTAACTATCAAATCTTTGTCTCTTTCCATCTCTTTTTCAAGTTGTTTTTCTAAAGGTTTTTTAGTTTTAAGGGTTTCAACCTCATTCTTAACCTTTTCTTTCATTTCTTTTTTAATTACGTCAGGTATTTTATCACCGCTCGCAGTTTCAAATTCATCGATAGTTTTATTATAAGCCGTAACTAAAGCATCATAATCTTTAATGCCTTTACTTACAGCATTTTCTATACTTGCAGAAATATTTTTTGGATTAACTAATTGTTTAGCAGCAGGATTTTTAGTATAGAATGAATCAACCATTTTAGAAACTAAATCAGAATTGTTTTTAACCTTATTAGCAAACTTAAGTTGAACCATTTCTCTTAATCTAGGATTCTGTAATATTTCATCAATACTTTTACCTTGACTGGTTGATATTTCATCAATAGATTTTTTAAATTCTTTTAAAAATGGGTCACTAATTTCATCCACGCTTTTTGATGAAATAGTACTAATGTCATCAAGTGCATTAGCAAATTCATCATTTGTTTTAGATAATGTACCTGTTATATCATCTGATGAGGAAATAAACCATTTACCTGGTCCTGCTGGAGCTTCTTTTAATAGAGATAAACCTAAAATTTCACGAAATCTATTTATTTCTGACAATATTTCTTTGCTCATAGTTTTTTTTATTTTATAAATATATTAATTTAATCATTTATTTGTATGCGTAATATTTTTTTGTAGAAGCATCTTTTCTAACAGTATATCCCTCATCCTCATACTTTTCAACGTCATTGGGGTTTATTTCAATTCCATTAGATGTTTCAGGGTTAGGGATTTCCTCACTTGTACTGCTCACTGTTGGTTTGTCTCCATCAAGATTTTGTTGTTTTAAAAGTAATTCAACATTTTTATTAAACTCATCTTCAAACCTTTTCGCATCCTCTTCAGTTATTTTTGTATTTTCTAGTTGTTTTTTTGTTTTTTCTAAATTTTTAAATTCAGGGGTATTTGATTGTTCTACAAAATAATTTGGGTTATTTTTAATCCTATTTGCCAATTCAAGATATTGGTCATTAGTTAATCCCATTAAAGCAGCATCCCAAGCAATCACCTGTTGTACCGTTAATTTTTTATTATTCTGTAATCTAATTAAATTATCTTTAATCGATTTGTTTCTAATTGCAAAAATATATCCAGCCATTGGTCCAACATAAATTAACATTTTTAACATTGTTGAATTTGGTACCCAATATCTTGCACCTGTTAATTTTGCGCCTGCCATTAAATCCGATTGTTTTTTAATTGCGTCTTTAAGTTGGGATTGGAAATATTTATCAGTTTCTGATTTACTAATAACTTTATTAAAAGTTGCGAGTTCATGTCCATTAAGATTTTTCATCCACGTTGAAAGTTCATCAGAAGTGTATTGTGGGTTAGATAGTTTAAATGCGTTAAATTTATCATTTAAATTAGAAATGTTTGTTTTACCATATTTAAATTCTTTAAATAATTTGTCTGTTGCGGGTAAATCTAATAAAAACGGTAACGCTAAAAAGACAGCATTTGCGGCAATGTCAACATTATTTTTTTCTTTTACTGATTGATATAATGCGTATGACCCAGCGGCGGCGTCTATTGATAGTTCCGCGAGTAACGCAAGAGTTTCAGTAGCACCTAATGGTCCTGCAAGTATTGTAGATGCAATTACCCCAGCAATTGCCGCACCAATTTGAATAGTTCCCCCCCATTCATCCCAAAAATCTGATGAACATGGTATATCCCACTGATTATCCATACTTGAACCGTCATATGTATCAGGAATGTAGTGTTTAATATTTCCACCAGAGTCTCTATACGGGTTACCAACAGTTTTACCTTTAGTAGTTTTTAATTCGCCTCTCGCAATTTTTTCCAAAAAGTCTTTACCAGCTCTTCCGCAATATGGAGTATCTCCACACTCATCTTCTGTTTTAAGTCCTATTGTACATTCTAACCATTTAATATCATAAATGTTAGTAACTCTTTGTTGTTTAATTACCCATTTATAAAACTCTTGTTTTTGGGCCTCATTTTCAATCTTTTGTTCTTTAGCTCTTCTTGATTGCCCTTGAACGTCTTGAGCCCCAATCATTTTTGTTAATTTACCATAAATTTTATTATCAATTTTTTGTGATAAAAATTCGGCATTTTCCTTTGATATTTTAAGTGGTTGACATGAAAATAATTTAAGTCTTATTGCTGTTGATAGCGCTTCTTTACTGTTATCAGTATTTTCCATAGCATTTGCGTACCATGATTGTTCTAAATATTTCCATTCTTCAGATGAAGGGTTTCCAATACAAGATTTGAAAACTTTTAATTCATCATCATTTAAAAAACAAAATGGTATGCAATTTTTATTAACAACACCTAAATTTTCAGAATCAAGACTATATTTGTCGGATAATTTTGGACCAGCGTCCATAGTAACATTCTTTTGTTCCTTAGTTTGTTTGAATAATTGATAAGCAGTTTTATCCGACCCTTTAGGTTTATATTCCGCGGCACAAAGTATATATTTATTATCGTATTTTCCTTCAGGGTCTAAATTTTCACCATCACCGCATGGATTTTTTGCTTTATCAGGGTATTGTTTAATAAACCAACCCCTAAATTCATTACCATCAGATTCATTTGGCTTACTTTCATATAAAGAGTTATATAAATCGGTTGCGGTTTTTATGAAATATCCTTGGGGTATCCCGTATTTGCTTTTACCATCAATATCTTCAGGTTTAGGTGGATTTTGTCCTGCTTGCGATTTTCTGTTGTAAATTTCATTTTCTAATACAATACTACCTAAAGTAGTTGTACCCTTACCATAATTTGGTAAATCTTTAGTATTACCACCTTTCCCAAAAGAAACTACTTTATCATAAACACCCAATAATTCAGTTAAATTTTTGGACATGAGGTAGTTTACCCAAGCATTTAATAAAGAATCAAATTCTTTTTTTTCTTTTACGTTTGTAGTATCTAATCTATTTAAAAATTCTTTCAAATTTTTATCTGGGTCTTTTATATTACCATTTTTATCTAAGAAGATATCTGAACCTTTTGTCTCTATATTGTTATAATCAACACGTTGATTTTTTCCACTTCCCCTCATAGTAAAAGGGTTCTCTTTTATTTTTTTTCCGTTTTTAGTTAAATAAAAATCTTTAGAATTACCAGTTTTTTTATACCCCCACATTACATTAGTACTTTTTGGGTCTTCCACCCATTCCTCCATTTTGATATATTGGTCACCATTTTTATCCGAATAAACTTTGCTATCCCACATATAAAATGGTTGTAAATAATCTCCGTCAGAATTTTCACCCCCTGTTGGTATAAAATACGCCCCGTTCCCTTCCTTATCTTTTCTAAAATTATCTTTTATTTTATTATTTAAAATTCGACTATCCGTATTTGGTAACCATTCACCCACTTTAGGTAATGGAATATTATTTTTCCAATTTAAAGGTAATGGATGTGTTGAGCCAGGAATTTGCTCATTTAAAATATTTTTTTTGTTTTCAGTTAATGTTTTTTTATTATCATAATTCATTAACAACAAGACCTTATTTATCAATTCTTTTTGATTGTCTTCCATTTACCAAATTTGATTTGCAATTCCTCTGGTAAGTCCTGTAGACCATTTCTCTCCCTTTTTACCTAACATATTTGCCTTACCTCTTTTTATTGTATAAAGTTCGTTCCAATTGGACCCTCTTTTAAGTGTATCACCTGCTCCACCTCCACCTGCTGCAGAATCTTGTTCACCGAGTTCAGATTTATTTAATGGTGATGATATTGAATTTAATATTGATATGTATGAATCGATATCGAATTTCATGGTAATTTACACTTTATAGTATAAATACTAAGAAAATAAATAAATTGTTTTTTGTAAAAAAATTAGAATGAAGTTAATTCAGGGAGTTCACTCGGATTTTCAGTATAATATTCAGATAAAAAATTTCTTAATTCTTTCTTATCAACTGAAAACTCATCAATATTGTCATTAAGTATTAATTCGTCAGTTTCCTCTTCGTAATCAAAATTTAAATCTTCAGATTCATAACTATCCGAATCTATTATTAAATACCCGTAGTCTTTAGTTGTTGAAATTTCAAACTCGGATTCCCTCATTTCAGTTTCAGGGTCTCCAGAAATTCTAAATCTAACCTCAATAATATCGGTAGATGGATTATAATAATAATCAATTATTTGTTTAACCTTAATCATTAGTATTTTTTAAATCTTCTGAACCAATCCAATGATTCATTAATTTGTTCGTACACTTTATCTGCTTTAGATTTAACTTTAATACTTTCCTTAATTTCTTCTTCAGAATATTTCATACCTCTTTCACCACATTCACAAACATTATCTTCATTCATAGGTGAACCACATTCATCACACATTTGTTTTTCTTCCATTTTATATCCTGAACATTCACAAACATCTCCTTCGTTAACCATATTGCCACATTCATTACATTGTGTCATCATAGGTTTATTAATACCTTTGTTTTTATATTCAGTAACTTCAAACTTATTATTAAGAGTAGCCCCTTTATCATCCTGAGCCAAATTCTCAACATTCAATGGAGACATTTTATTTTCAGGTTGTAAAGTTTGATAACCATTATATAGTTCTCTATGTTTTTCAGTAATTGATTTTTTTTCTTCCTCAGATATGTTTAAAAAATATGTTTTCATTATTAAAGTTTAGCAATAAATATATGTACCTTATCAATTGACAAAAAAATATTTTTAAGTTAAGTTTATTAAATGAAACCACAGATTTTATCTCAACCAGTTTTTACAGACCATAGGGGTAAATTTGTACCAATTAAACTATCTGAAAAATGGGTACAATCAAACATTAGTATTAATACAGATATTTTTGTATTTAGAGGATTACACTATCAAAAAAATCCAAAGTCTCAAACAAAATTAGTTTCAGTAGTCCAAGGTAAAATTGTTGACTTTATTGTTAATATTGATAAAAATAGTTCTGATTTTGGCAAAGTTGATGTTTTTGTTCTAAAGGAAGGTAATTCTGTTTTAGTTCCGAATAATTGTGCTCACGGATTTCTAACCTTAGAACGAGATACTATTATTAACTATCTTGTAGATAATGAGTATTCTCAAAAAGATGAAGGTTGTATTGATTGGTATTCAGTAAATGAAGTTAAAGAAATTGTCACAAAATATATGACAGGATTTATTTTCAAAATGAAAATAAGTGATAAAGATACACAAGGTATAACTTTAGAAGAATTTAAAAATGGAGAGAGTTTTGTTGGATGAGCTTGCAGAAGGGGCAATAATTCTGAATGGATTTGATGATTGTATTATTGGAATTACTGAAGAATTCGGTGGTTTAACAAGAATTCTTTACTCTAAAGATATGATAATTTCCAAACTTTGTAAGGACATGAGTTCAGAAGAAGCTTATGAATACTTTGATTTTAATATTATTGGTGGGTATTTTGGTGAGCAAAATCCAATATTTTTAGTGGTAGGTAGTCATCCACATGTCTAAAACTTTTTTAGAATAATTTCTAACAATTCTAGATACTGATTCAACGGTTACTTCTTTTTTCATTTTATTCAAAACTTTAATACTTCCTTGAATCATCTTGTCTTTGGCTTCATCAGACATTTCGACTAATTCATCGAAAGCTTCTTCATCTTTTGATTCGTTGTAATAATGTTCGTGAGTAATTCTTTCACTACCCATATATAGATATGGTGAAGCCCCAAACATATTAACAACACCAGATTCTCTTAATTTTTCTAAAAATTTAAATAAAAATTTTAAATCAAATAATTTAAATACGTCTGCATTAGACATTATTTTATCCATAAATTCTTTTTCCGAGCTTTCTTGTATATTTTTCATATTTTTTTCAGAAGTCCAATAATCAGTATTTAATAAAGTTAATTTACTACCATTATCCCAATTAACATCATAAACTAAACCAAGAGTATCTAAAAGTCTATCATGTACTTTAGTTATAGTACCTCTTTGGCCTATCATAGTCGGCTCATCGGCCATTTCTAAACAAATTATTCTATCTCCGACCGATAATTTAGGATTAATTTTTTCAATCATATATTTATAAATACAATGAAAGTTATAATTACTGAAGAGTCAAATCAAAGATTAATTACAGAATCAATACTTAATGATTTAGGTAAAATTATTAACGAGTTAGTTAATATTGGTAAAAAATCGGCGAAAGAATCTGACAGGTTATTTAAGTTAGATGTTAAGTTTTTATTGACTTGGAGCTCAACAATCGCAGGATTTATAGGTCCGTTAAATTCATTTATTAAAGGTGAAAATCCTGAATTAAGCGAGTCCGATGTTTATATGATATCATTAGGGGTAACTTCATTGTTATTTTATAATAATGTAGATAGCATAAAGAATATCTACGAAAAAATTAAAGAAAAAAAATTATCTAAAGTTTTTGAGTCCGCATTAAAAAAAGGAAATGAATTACAAGCAGCACTTTTTAAATTTTTAGAATCAATTGGGTTAACCGTTTCAAACGCCCTGAACATTGCGAGTTTTACATTTTTAATACCAATTTTAGGAATATTAATAACAATGATTGAAACTTCTAATGTAACATTAGAACAATTACTTGAAGTTGGTGAGAGACTTGTAGCCGCGAGAGTGACAAGTTTATCAAGTTCTCTTATGAATAATTTGATTAAAAAATTATTTGAGAAAGTTAAAAATTAAGAATTTCCGTATTTTAATATCTCAGTTTTAATTTCTTCAACATCTTCATCAGTCAAATCAAATCTTTCTGAATTTTCTTTAAACCAATCATCTATCACCTTAGTTATGGGTTGGTTTGTTATTTTTGATTTGTTTTTAAACCCTCGATACTGAGCTTCTATTTCATCTCTTTGTAGAAAATAATCCTTGTTAGTTCCTTTAAATTCATTGTTATCATCAATAGTACCCTCATCTTCTTGTTTTAAATGCTGTAGTTCATGAGAGATATAATCGTTAAGGTCTCCAATCATATTGTATAGTGACTTACTTAATTCATTTTCTTTATAAATTAATAAAACATTAATTTCATTTTGACCTATAACATAATCAGCATCTATTTGATATGGTTTATTACCTCTAATTTTATCACTTTTAACTGTCTCTAATAATATATTAAATGGGGGCAACCCATCGAAATAATACTCGTCTTCACCATTAATGTCATAGGGTAAGTTATACTCATCTTCTTCACCAATCTTTACTATGTTAGTAATATCTCTAATAACATTTCTTATAACATTTCGTTTTACTTTAGATTCGGTTAAATTTTCAATTTTAGGTAAACTGTCAACAACAATCATGTCCTCAGCAAATTCAAGTCTCTCAACAATAACTCTATCAACGTCAAATATCTTTAATGAATTTTCAACATCGTTACCAAATCTTCTCATTAAAGTTTCTATATAGATATTAAATTCTTTTAACCTTAAATTAATTTTAGGTAACAACTCGAATAATCTTGCATTAGGCCCTTCTACTTTTGTTACAGTAATATTACATGTTAAATAATTTTTCCATTCACCAATAGATATCATAGGTTTTATACCTGTGATTTTAAAATTATAATAAAGTTTAATTTGACCAAAAGAACCATCAACTATGTGATTTTCTTTTTTTTTAAACAATTTATTTACTAGTTCTATTTCTTTCTCTGTCATTATAAAAAAGTTATTTTAACTACTAAATCTCCGTCTCCTTTTATAACTCTATGGTAAATACCTTTAGGTATATAAACTTTATTTTCTTTAGTTAGTTTTTTAGGTAGCTCATTATCTAACTGAGTGTACCAATTTTTACCCTCTATTAACTCAACTATTCTGTCTTCTCTATCTCTATGCCATGTAAATTCACCAGAATCTGTATCTTGGTTAAATGTTCTTATTTTAACATTTTCAGTTAAATCTTTTTGTGAAAAAGGAAGTTTCATTACCAATATCCAGGATAAGTTTTTCCACCCCATAGGTGTCCATATCTATTTATTCTACAAGCCCAATAACCCGCAGTCATTCTGTCTTTTTTCTTATCACATTGATGTCTTGAAGCGAAAGCTTTTCTAGCTTTAGGATTTGATACTTTGGCAGTTAATCCTCCATGTGCATCTCCAAAAGATATTTTCTTAACTTTACCTGTTGATGGGTTTTTAACATATACTACATATTTTTTACCACCTCCAGTATTTCTCATAGGTTTACCTATTTGAACTTTTCTTCCTTTATATTCCGCTTCATTCAACGACTCCTCAACTATTGGAATGTCCAAATAAACTTCTTGTCCGTTTGAAAGTTTAACTTTGGTTCCCAAATCAGATTCTAATAATTCAATTTCGTCTTTTTTAAATTGTACAATACCTTTTTTGTGTAGTTCTCTAGCTTCATTAATTAAATTAAAAAAGGCATCCGAGTGAGGTCTATAGACATTTTCAGTCAATGGAATTTTGTTATCTAAATGAAATTTCATTGATTCTGTAATTTCAATTAAGCCTTCATTTTTTGCATTATCTAAATATTCCTGTAACTTATTACCGTATATCTCATATAACCTTTTAACAAATAAAGCAGGATTTTTACGAATATATCTTAAAACATCGTTTGGAATATAAGGACCATACTTTTGACCAAACATTGATTTTATCTCAAATTCTCTTGGTTGTGTTGGTCTATCAGAATCAGTCGTATAATCAGATTCCATTAATATATTTTTAATTTTTTTTGATAAGTTTGTCATTATTAAGTGATTTTCGAAGCAAGAAATATAACCCAAAGAATAATAGCGATACGATATAAAAAATGAAAGTTGTATTCCAATAAGAATTCGTATAATCTAAAACCATTTTGAAGATTACGTCGAACCCTAAAGGGTTGAAGAATGTTGCCAGAATTAAGCATACTGTTGCAACATTTTTTCGGAAAACATTCCTCCATGTCGTCATTATCCATTGAATCGTATTTAATGTTTATGATAGAAGCTATCTTATTTAAAATATAAATACTTTGATATTTAAAGATAAACGTTATAATATGGCAGCAAAAACATCAAAAACAGCAAATTCTCAAAAAATAAATTTTGGAAGTAAAAAAGTCGGTAGATTTTCAAAAAAAGAAACGTCAAATAAACGTTCTAAAAACTATAAAAAACCTTACAGAGGACAAGGAAGGTAATATTTATAGTAAAATGTACTATTATGGAAACTAAATCACCAAAAAAACAAAATTGGTTTACCAAACTATTATCCGCAAAGGGAGAAGTTTCATCTAAAAGAGTTGTAAGTATTGTTATTATAGTCAATATATTAGTCTTAGCATACGTTGCAACATTTATGGGTAAAATTTTACCTGAATTTATGTTTGACGGTTTAGCCTTAATATCAGGAGGTGGAATGGGTTTAACTGTGATTGAAAAAATATTTAATAAAGGTAAAAATAAAGATGATGATGAAAACTCCTAATGGATTGATTACTGAAATTATATATAATTTAAATAAGTATTGGTATTATGTTGTAATAATAATTTTATTGATAATTGTATATAGTTTATACAATAAACCAGCCGAAAAGGTATATTTTGAAGATACTAAAAAAATTGAGGAACTCAGAAGTAGAGTTGACTCATTAAATCAAAAAAATAGAGAACTACAAATTGCTTATGATAATAAGCAAACAACAATAATTAACAATATAATTAAAAAAAATGAACAAAATGCTAAAGATATTTCTAACATTCCTAACTTTGACAATAATAAACGTGACAGTTTATGGGCAAAATTTGGTACCTCTAAGGATAGTATTCCAAGGGGATACGGGAATCTTCTTCAATAAGAAACAAGAAGCTGAATTATTAGTTAAATTAAAATATAAAGAAGTTTATAAAGAAAATTTTGATTCTTTATATAAATTTTCAATTAACTGCTCAAGAAATGTAGAACAACTTAGAAACGATTATGATAATTTAAATGTATTATACGATAGCTTAGAGGTTGAAGCAAATAACCAACGTCAAATAGCTAAAACAGAAAAATCTTTACGTGTTGATACTGAAAATAAATTATCCGAAGAAAAAAATCGTAAAAAAATATGGAGAAGGGTAGCAATTATCGAGGGTAGTGGTCTTTTGTTAATTACGTTGTTTATTCTTTTATAATATGACACTTTCAAAATCTGAATTAAGACACTTTAAAACTTTACTGAAGTCCATGGACTTTAAAGAAGAAGATATTAAAGAAGAATTAAAAAATTTAATATCTCATGTTAATTCATTACCTGATAAAATAACTTTATATAGAATAATTTTTGCAGATAACATATCTGATATTAACAAAGAAGAATTGGGTGCTCATTATTCCATTAGTAAGAAAGATTTATTAGACTCACACTCATATGCCTCAGGTTATGGGGTTCATAAGTTTTTATTTACTGTTGAGGTTAATAAGGATATGGTAGATTTTGTAGATACTATTTCAAACAACATCCTTTATCCTAATGAAAATGAAATAACTTTAAAGAATAAAGGTAAGGGTATTAAAATTATATCAATAAAGAAATTAAAGACTACTTAATTTCATCTTTTCTAAAATTAGTTTTTGGTTAAGGTTTATACCCAATTTTTTAGCGTAAGAACAATCTTCATTTTTAGTCGAGCAGAATTTTTTTTCAAAATTCATAACCATGTTATGACAGGATTCATAATGTTTGTCAGTCTTAGATGACTTAATACATTGTATAATTTTCATGTAATCTTTATTCATAAATCAAATATACAATAAATTCTTAATCAAAGGGTTCTCTCTTAAAAAAAAATTAACGAGTAATTCTGATTCGTTATTTTTACATGGGATATTTCTTTGTCTTGAGAATTCTGTAATCCAAATATTTGCAACATTATTTAATATGTCTATTATTGTGCCATCAGATAAAGGTATAAAAATTTTACCTTGCGGTAAATCACCATATGAAGAATCAACTAAAACTATATTAATATTATTTTTTATCGGCGAATTACTCTGACAAAAAATTAAAAAATTTTTAACAACATTAACTTTTGTTATATTTTTAGTTGAGTTATTTTTAATATTAATCTTCATCTTGAAGCTACTAAATCTAAGGAAATTATTATATTTATTTTAAATAAAGAAAAAAATAACGCATTAATATAGTCTTGGAGGTATGGTGTTATTTTACTATCGTGAGACATAATATAATCCAAATCATATTTAAGGTAAATTTTTAACCAACTGGTATATAAGAACTCATTGCCACCTTCCTCTAAAAGTTTTTCAAAATCTTCTTCATTTACAGAAATATCTATAATATATGGAAATTTTTTTTTAGATGTTTTTTCTAAAATATTTTGAAAAAATTCATATTCTGACTTATACTTCATTATAAATTACAAATTTATGGATAAAATTACAGTATTATCTACTATTGTTAATAAATATATTAAAATTGATTATCCCATTATCGATGAAATAATTTTTACTGATATAGAAGAAACAAAAAATGACAGATTAAATTTTAAATTTTTAATATACTGTAGTAGAAACAATCTTAAAGATTATTTGGGTATTAATGACACTTTTTTAAATTTAATATTAAATCCTAGTGATAATACTATTTCACCTTACTTCATTAACTCCAATCAATTATTTATGAATGAGAATTTTAATATTGATGAAATTAAAAAAATAATTAAATTTGTAATAAAAATAGTTTATTCGCAAAGGATTAACAATTTTGAATATAGAATCAAAGTTGAAGAAGGTTTTTGAAAAAGCAATTAATAAATTATCCAAATCAGACCTTGAGTTAGTATTTGGACCATGTTCCTATGTTGTGGTTGAAGATTTTTCTTATTCCACATCATCTAAAGTATATAATTGTAATGTAACTTTATATGTATCAAAAATAGACGACGATTCATTATGTTTATTTCCTGACGCATTAAATTTATTCATAATGGATACCTACAAATTTTTTGCAATATCTGACAAATTATTAATAAATTCATCAATAAAAGAGATAAATCATGTCACACCCAATTGAACACTCTAAATCCTCAGTTAAATCTTGGGGAGGTAAAATTGAAGATTATTTACATTTACATAATTGGTTAGATGAAACTAAAGGATGGTACGGTCATTCTATGCATCGTTTATTTAGACATCATTCGGAAGGTATTTTTGAAATGGAGAAAGTTTTTGGCCCGTCCTTTATTAATAGCGATGGTAGAACTGTTTATACAAGATATGTTGGGGAACAACATGTTCGTGAAGATTGTTATGGGTACATCCCGACAGCTAAGGAATGGATAGATAACCTTAATAACAAAGAAAGACCAACTTGGATGATTAGAACATTAAAAATTGAAGATTAAAAATATTTATTAATATGGATGATAAAAAAATATTTAAAATGTTAGTATTGTATTTGAAATCAAATGCAATTACAGAGTGTCATATTGAGGTAAACTACTGGGGAGAGTTTGAATCTTTAAGCTACTCAAAAATTAGTGATGATGATACAAATAGAAAGATTTCAATTATACCAGAATTTGAAAAATGGTTAGATAACTATATTGAAAACTTTGACACTGATTTTTTTTACGGTGATAATGATTATAGTGAAAACGGAGGATTAGTTTTTTACATTAATTTAGATAAATTAACTATGACTATTCGGGGTTATTATTACGAACAAGGTACTGAATCTGCCTTTTCTGAAACAGATTTTGACGATTTGAGAACTGATTACCAAGAAAAATTATCTGAATATATTAAAGAAGGTGTAACAGAAATTAAAGTATATTATAGCGGCGGAGGAGATAGTGGTCAGGTAGATTCAATGGAGATAGATGGAAATAGTGCCGATTTAAATGGTATAATTGAGGATATTTCATACACAATGTTGAGCGATTTTGGTGGTTGGGAAATTAATGAAGGGTCCCAAGGATATATTGAATTTGATATGGTAAATAAATCGGCATCCGTTCACCATGAGTGGAATAATGAAGAAGTTATTACTAAAGAAATTGAGGTTATTAATTTAATATAATTTATAAATTATGAAAAAGTTATCAGTTTTCATATTTTTAATGTTTTCTATTATAAGTTTTTCACAAACAATAGAAGTTGATAAATTAGTTTTTGATTTTGGTAATATTAATTTTGGAGATTCTGCTATTTGTTATTTTAATATTAAAAATGTTGGTAAATCTCCCTTATTAATAAGTAAATGTCAACCTTCAGTATCTTGGGTAAAAGTATCTTGTCCACTATATCCTATAAAAACAAATGAATCGTACCCACTTAAAGTAACGTACGATTCAAAAAGAGAAGGTTATATTAATAAGTCAATTTCAATTCATTCAAATGACATGGCAATTCCTGTATTAGTATTACGAATACGAGGAAATGTTAGAAAATCTGAATAGTTCTTTGGGGTCTATCATCACCAAAGTCAGGACAGAAATAAATATTTTTAGCGTCATGGAAAATAGTCCCACCAATTCCGTTAGGGATTTTGTGTTTTTCCATAAACTTATCATCAACATCTATTTGATGATTCCCATCGTGAATTACAAAACATTTGTTTGAGAAATCACAGGTATATTGTTGTGATTTATTTTTTTCCCTGAAAAATTCTTCAGGTGACATTACGTATCTAGCGTTTTCGTTAACTAATCTTTTAACGATTCTCTCAAGTTGATTTTCAGTAAGAGTTATTTGTTTTTTCATACTATATAAATATTTCTAAATCTTTTATTTTTTTACAGGATTAATTGGTTCATATTTACCTTCGCTATATATTTTATATTCTCGTTTCCTTCTTTCTAAAGTTAAAGGTTCCCATTTTGTTGTAAAATGTTTTTTTACATTAGGTGAATTAGGATTTGCGGATATTGTTTTTTGTAAATTAGTTCCATTATATGCCGAGACATTGTTTGCAAGATTATAAGTTAGTGAACATAATGCATCAAATTGTTGTTGTGTTAATTTGTCATGACCTGGTAAACTTAACAATTGGTTATTAATATTTTTATTAATGAAGTTTTCAACCCATACTGAAGCCGATGGTTCATCTATAGTGTCACCAGGTTTTACCAATCTATTACCAATTTTAGTTTGACCATAACCAATAGTTAAAACTGAATCTTTAGCAATCTTATTCCATTTTCCAACAACCTTTGTTTTTGGGTTTTTTTCTTCTCTATCATCATATGCGTAATCAACAAATCCTTCTTCCCCTTTTATAAAGTCTATTGCCCTAGAAGAACATCGTGTCGCATATCCACCAGTTTGGTTATTACCATATTTTTCTTTATATCTTAAAACATCTTTAAATTCTTGCTCTGTGTAAGGTCTATTTTCTGGACCATTCCACATTTCTTTTTGTTTAAACCAATCTTTAAATCCTGTCGATTCATCATCCAACTCATCTTCGGCTGGTTCATCTAACCAAGATTGGTATATTGGTTCCCAATACCTTAAAAATTGTTTTTTTGCGTCATTTTCTTTACCCCATTTTTTAACTAATGCATCATAAAAAGTTTTCCAATCTTGCATGGACCACTCATCATGAGTAGGATATGAGTTAGGATTTTTAGGGTCCGATTTTTGCTCCAATATTATATTTCTTAATATCTTAACTAAGTTCATTAATTTTCAGGTTTTAATATTGTCATTGCTTCAGGAAATTCTTTATCTAATAATTGTTCATTTTTACCTTTATACGGTATATTTTGTAAAATATATCTAATGGCATTTAATCCTGAAACTCTTTTATCATTAGCATCCAAAACAATCCAAGGATGATTAATAGTAGATGTTTTATCAAATAATCTTTGTTTGAATTCTGTAAATCTATCCCACATATCTTGCATTTTAGAGTCATTAGGAGAGTATTTCCAATATTTTAATGGTGACTGTTGTCTCATATCAAATCTTCTTGCCTGAGTCTCCTTATCGATTGAAAACCAAAGTTTAAATAAATAATCTCCGTTCTCAACCAAAGAGTTCTCAAAATTTTCTACATTTTCCATAAAGTCTTCATATTCCTCTGTTGAACCGTACCCCATTACAGGTTCGACTAAACCTCTATTGTACCAACTTCTATCAAAGAAATTAATCATACCAGGTTTAATTTTATCTTGGTATCGTTTCCACCAATTTTGTCTTTCTTCAGGTGTAGGTACTCCCAATGCAATAATATTATAATATCTTGGATTTAAATTTTCAGTAAATTTTTTAATGGTCGAACCCTTCCCTGCTGAATCTCTACCTTCAAACACGATAATTACTGTTTTGTTAGTTTCTTTCAACCACTCTTGTAATTTTAATAATTCAACTTGTAAATAATATAATTCTTTTTTATATATCTTTTTCTTTAGGATTGAGGGTTCTTCAGGTTCAAAACTATAATCATTAATTTCAGGTTCAATTTCATATGAATCAGGTTCACGTCTTCTTAAAGAACCTAGCACTTTTGCAAAGTATTTTAATACGTTTTTAAATTTATCTCCTTTTTTAAGAAGAGTATTTCTTACTCCTCTTTCTAATAAATCAAAATTTATTATCTGGTCATCAGATAAATTGACTATCTCATCTAATAAAACATCCACTTCTTTCTTTAATATGTTATTAGTCGTTAAAATAGTTTTAATTGACTTGACATGTTCTTCAGTTGACTTAGGAGATTCATTTAATGAAACCCCCATAATTTCTTTAATTTTTTCGACCTCTGTGAGTAATTTTCTCATACTGATAAATAGTTTAAAATATTTTTACTATAAATATTTGTGTAGTATTGATAACTTTTTTAAAAATATATATATTTAATATCAAATGATGAATAATAATCGAAATTTAAATATAAACTATAAAAAATCCTGACAATTGTCAGGATTTTTTTTGCCCATAATAATAAAAATAAATTATAAAAAATGAAAAACACAAAAATTTACAACGAACTAGTTCAAAAAATGAGAGATTTCTTCCAATCTAAGGGATTCAAGGAAGTACCAACACAATCAAGACTATCTATTTTAGCGGCTTGTGAAAACCCACATTCAATAGCAACATTTGAGTATCAAGGAGAGATTTGGCCTCTACCTCAAACAGGTCAAATGTGGTTAGAGTACGAATTATTAAAAAATCCTGAGTGGAATGGAGTGTACTGTATTTCGACATCTTACAGACAAGAGAAAAACCCAATCCCTGGTCGTCATGAATTAATCTTCCCGATGTTCGAATTTGAATCAAAGGGTAAGATGTTAGATTTGATTAAGCTAGAAGAAGAATTACTACAGTATTTAGGATTCAATAAACCAAAAAATGTAACATACGAAGGTATGTGTGCAGAATACGGTGGAGTTGAGATACTTGAAGATGAACACGAACAAAGAATGTGGAAAGAAAAGGGTTCAGTTGTTTCTTTACAACATTTTCCTTTAAGAACAAACCCATTTTGGAATATGCAGCATGGAACAAATGGGATATTCAATAAAGTAGATGTTATTATGTATGGTCAGGAAACAATTGGCTCGGCTGAAAGAAGTTGTGATGTGGAAAAAATGAGAGAAATGTTCTACACAATTGAAAATGGTGGGTATGCCAATAAACTTTTTGAATTGTTTGGCAAAGAAAGAGTTGAGAAGGAGTTAGAAGAATTTTTATCATTTAAATTTTTTCCAAGATTTGGTGGAGGTATAGGAATGACACGTTTAGCTAGAGCTTACCATATGATGTTAGATGAACACCACGAACATCATATGAATTTTGGGGATACTATGAGTTTTGTTTAAAAGAAAAACCCCCTAATAGGGGGTTTTTTATTATTTATTAATTTCTTTCATCAATCTACCCCACACAAACATTTGAATTAAAATAAAAATGATTGACAAAGTCATTACAAATTTATTTGGAGAACAAACTAACATCAATACAGACAATACTAATGCCATCATTGCCGCAGTAATTTTTGTGGGTAAGTTTTTCATATTGTTTTATTATTTCCAACAAATATAAAACTTTTTTTTTGATTGCAAAAAAAAATCTTCAGAATTCTGAAGATTTTTATTTAATTAATATTGATAGTTAATTTATTAAAATTCGTATAATTCTTCATCATCACCCATTTCCGCTTCTTTTTTAGCTAAAAGTGATTCTAATTGTTTAGCTTCTTTTTCTTGTCCTTTCTTTCTTAGTTTTTGAATTGTTTCTCTTATAATGTCAAAACCTGCAAATCCCAAAAGACCAATAACTGTTAGTGCCATTGTAATAATTGCCCCTCCAGTACTCATAGCTTCAGGATTAAAGAAATTTTCCATTTCTTGTATATTTTCTTTATTATTTTTTTTGTTTTCAGATATCACTCGATTAACAATTCTTGTTAAATCTTTTTCGGTTAACTTTACTACTTTTTTCATAATTTTTTTTTATATAAATATGCAGAATTTAATGTTTTTTTATTATTTTTGTAAAAAATATGGAAAATAAAATTATTAGAAAATACGAAACCGAAGATACTATTAGTATTTGGACTTATGATTTTGATAAATTTAAGTTTGGACCTATCTCGGTTGAGATTATTTATAAAGACGAAAAAAATATAACTAGTAAAAAACGTAAGTCCAAATAAATTATGAATATTTTCTTTTTGGATTTTGATGTTAAGAAGTGCGCTCAGTATCACGTTGACAAACACGTAGTCAAGATGATACTTGAGACCGCTCAGCTATTGTGTGGTGCCCACCATGTGACCCACCAAGTTACCCACCAAGTACCCTACAAGTTATCACACAAAAATCATCCTTGTGCTATTTGGACTCGTGAGAGTTTAAGTAATTATCTTTACCTATGTGAATTGGGTCTTGAGTTATGTGAGGAATATACATACCGATATGGTAAGAGACATAAATCCCAAGATGTGATTGAGTGGTGTATCACAAATAAGGTAAACATTTGTGACAAAGGATTTACTGAACCACCCAAAGCAATGCCTGACGAGTATAAAGTTGAGGATGTGGTTGAATCGTACAGAAATTACTATCGTGGGGCTAAGTCGGGGTTTGCATCATGGAAAAATAGAGAAATTCCGAAATGGTTTACAAAATAATTTGATTTTATCATTTAAAACAATTATCATTATAAAAAATATTAAAAATGAAGAAAATTGAAAATGGAGACAATGTATCTGTAAACTACACAGGTAGGTTGGAGGATGGTACTATATTTGATAGTTCTATCACAGAGGGTCGTGAGCCTTTAAATGTTACATTAGGTCAGGGAATGTTAATTCCTGGATTTGAGGATGGTTTAATTGATATGGTTGTTGGTGAAACAAAGACTGTAGAGATTGAAGCTGAAAACGCATATGGAGATTATAATCCTATGTTAATTTCAGAAATCGAAAAAGATAGAATCCCACAAGATGCGAAAGTGGGGGACATGCTCCAAGGTCAAAACCAATTTGGACCAATTAATGTCCTAGTAAAAGAAATCAAAGATAGTACTGTTGTATTGGATGCAAATCATCCATTAGCGGGAAAAAAATTAATCTTTGATTTGGAAGTCGTTTCAGTTAACTAAATTAAAAACCCCTCAACGAGGGGTTTTTAATTATCTGTATTTTATTTTAATTAATGTTTGGGCATTACCTAATAAACTATCCCTAAATTTGTTTTGATATATTCTTGTAATTTGATTTACAATATTATCATTTAATTGTCCTTCAACTTGATTTACTTTTTCTCCGTTTGAATTTTTTAGTGAGGTTACTTCAATATCAAACTCAACTTGGTTTCCGACCAATTCTAAATTACGTATTATAAAATTAACAGTTACCATAGTACCATCTGTATTAGGTACTTTTATCGATGACCTTTTATCTTTAAGTTCATTCTTCATACTATCAACAAATCGCTCGGGTCTAGTTCCAATTATTTTATCATAAGAACGTCCACTTCTTAATAGTTCAATTTCTCTTTTAGTTAAAGATTTTATTTGTCCTTCAGGTCTTGCATTAGACATTTGTTTTGATGTGGAACTAGAGTAAGGATTAGTATTACCATACCAAATACCATCTTTAAAAATAAAAATAGGATACCATCTGTAAGAGGTCACAACGTATTGATATGTACCCATACTATCTTTTTCCCAAAACCCATCTAAATTACTCCCTCTAAATGGAAGTGTGGAGTCAACAAAATCGGACGCCTTTATATTAGATATTTTTGCAGGATTTAATTCAGTAATAGTTAAAAAATCATCAGGAGATTTACTATTATAGTTACCGTCCTTGTCATAATTCAATGTGAAAAGATAATAGTATAACAAAGCTTTATTTGGACTCATCCCCCAAAATTTAAGGGTCTCTTTAAGATAGTCGATAATATTTTCCTTTGTTCTAAGTTCTTTCTTTTTTTCATGAATTTTAGAAAGAATTAACCTATCAATTTTCTGTAGCTTAAGTCCAGTTTCTTCCTCAATAATTCTTTTTATTAAATTTTCCATTCATTAATAAATATTATAAATAATTATATTTTCACTATGTAATTTTGCGACAAATATTTTAATATTAAAAACTATGAAAGGTATAATTGCGGTAAATAATTTAGGGTATATTGGTCTTGATAATCAACTATTATGGAAATCTTCAGGGGATATGTCACATTTTATAAAATTAACATTAAATAAAAGGCTCATAGTTGGGTATAATACATTTTCATCTTTACCAATACTAAAAAACAGAGAAGTTATATTAGATAAAAGAGATTCATTCATATTAGATGTTGACTTTTGTATTGGGGGTAAAAAAACATATGAAAAATACTGTCCGTATTTTACAGAACTACATATTTCACATATTGATAATAATGATATTGGTGATATTATGTTTCCTGATTTTAGAAATTTGAATCCTGATTGTGAAATTTTTAATTACAATTTTAAGTAATTATGTTACCTAATTCTCCATGTTAATGAATATGAATCAATATCAATATTATATTTTAATTTAGTATACAATTTTAAATTATTTAAATATTCTGTCATATTTTCTCTTTCTTTTAATTCATCAGGTAAATTTGAAAAAAGTAAGGCTATTTTTGGTAAATCTCCTTTAAACTCAACTTCAATATTTGGATAATCGTTTTCTTTAACTGCCTCTTTTATTTTATTTTCAATATTATCTAAATAATCATAATTTATTGGTTTAAATCCTGTCCAAAAATCAATATCTAATTTAAAAAATTTTCTTAAATCTTCCTTTATTTTATTTAACCTACTGTTTTCATCAACAATAAAAATATGAGCTCCTTTTGGTCGTTTTGGATAAAAAATTTTTCTATATGATGGGTCATAATTTGCATGATTTAAATCAGCCTTAGATATATCAACAATTTCCCATATTGTCAATTTTCCGTCATTATGTTCAACCGAATATTCAACAGGTGATTTAAAATTTAAATCAATATATTTTTTAAATAATTTTGCAAATTTATCCATATGTAATAAATATTAAACAAATATAAAATAAAAAACCCTCATTATTGAGGGTTTATGTTATTTGAATTTTTTATTTTAGTTGTACTTTCCAGTAGTACAATCGACTCTTAGTCCTGCCATATAAGTTTCTCCATCTTGGTCAACCTCAAAACATTTGTCTTTCATTGGCTCATCTCCACCCAAACAAGTTAAGATACTATCAGTTTCATCTTTAGGAGTTGGTTCTAATATAAATTTAATAATCATTTTGTCACCAATATTAGAGAATGTAAAAACTTTAGGGTCAATTTCACCTTCCCCTCCTTCACACTTCATGTATTTAACAGTTAAGGTTTCCTTTTTTCCATTTAAATCATTAATTTGTTTTAGTAAGGCTTCAGGAACTTGCTCTGATATGACAACACCTCTTTTATAACCAAAAAGGTATTTCATTTGAGATATTTCGGTTAAAATTTTTGACATATTTTATCTTGTCTTAATTGAACTTGTTTTCAATTCATTTTTAGGTACTTGACACTTAATTGGGCTTCCTTTTTCATCCATGTATTGGAAATATAAATTTCCGTCTAAAACGAATAAAGAACCTTTTGGTTGGTCATAATTACCTGTACAAGTTGTAGGTTGACCCTCTTCTTCTTTTAAAACTCTTTTAACTATGTTAATTAAATCTGATTCTGTTAATCTAACTTTTTTCATATTTTTTGTTTTTTTATATAAATACTTTAATTGTTTAAAAAAAAATCAACATTTTCCAGCATATACAGATATTTCGATATAATCGTTATATCTTTCAATTATTAACTTTTTCGCTTTATTTACAATATCCTTAACTTCATTTTTTTTTGTAAAAATATTATTATTCATATTATTTTTAACCCATTTAGAATCTAATTTTAATTTTAATATTGGAAACTCTTCATCATAATGGGATTCGAATTTACAAATCTCATATCTATCAGAAAAATAATTATTAAGGTATTTTGACATGTCGTCAAACAGTGTCTTTAACTGTGATTCGGTAATTAGTAATTTCATTGTTTGTATTTTTTAATCACCCTCTCAATGTCCTGTATAATTTCATCGACAGTTTTTTTTTCAGTACCCTTATGAGGTAAAGTTTTAAGTATATCTAACTTTAATTTTGATAAACGTTTTTCGTCAGATTCTTGTATCACTTGTTCGATTATTTTTTTTATTTCAGACTCAGTTAATGATATATTTTTCATATATAATAAATATTACTTTAAAGAAAAAACCCCCAATAATGGGGGTTTAATTATATTTGTTCTTTTATTTTTTTAAGGACTTCGTTATTTTGAGTAATTCTTTTTATATTTTTCAACCAATTTTTACGATTACGTCTTGGTTTTCCTTCTTTTTTAGCTTTAGCCATTTTTAATATTATTCTATTTTTTGGTTTAACCTTGTTGGGTACCGCCTTGTCCTTGTGCTTGTCCTTGTTCTGTTCCAGCAGTTTGTCCTTGGGTATTCGCTCCACCACTAGCTGGTGGATTCACTTCATCATGATATTTCATAATACCATTATAAAATTCGCTAACTAAATTATTGTATTCGGTTGAAGCTTCTATAAATGCCTGTAGTTTTTCTTTTAATTTTTCAGTTTCTTTCTCGTACCCACCTTCAGGTTTTGCCTCAGTAAGATAACCATTAAGTAATTCAATGTCTTTTTTTATTCTGTTATATGTGACATTTGCCAAAGATTTTGCCTTTGTTGCTATACCATCTAATTTAGGTTTTCTTTCAATTTTACCTGCAGTAACTGCGTTTTTAACATATGTCCCAACATTCTGAGCCGCTCCTTTAATTGCCGCTCTTTGTTTCGAGAATAATTGTTCTGATACAACTTCTTTTTCTATAGAGTGCATCTCCAATATTCTTTGTTTTTCCTGTTCTGAAATTTTCATAAAAAATCTTTTTAAATAAATATATCATAAAATAAAAAACCCCATAAATATGGGGTTCTATTTTTAACTTATTGGTGATTACACCTTCTCAAGTACGAGAAGGATTGATTCACCACTTGTCATTGAGAAATCAACAAGTCTAAGTGTATTATTGTTTTGAAAATCAATATCCCAATTATTAGTTAATTTATTTAGTGGGTCATCAGTAAAAAATAAATTAAATTTTAAATCTTGTATGTAATCCTCGTACGGATTTGGGTCAGAAATTGACCATGTTCCTTCGATTAATGTTTCATCATGTTCAACATTAATTGACCCGTCATTATTAAAATGTAAAACATACCCTGAGTAATCTTGCGTGGAAACACTATCAAATTTTTCAAAATGTGTAACTTTCCAACTCCCTTTTATTACGGTATTCTCGACATTAATTTCTGCATTGTTTGTTTCAATTCGACAAGAAAACAAACTAATAGTGATAAAAAAGAAGAATAGTATATTTTTCATAATGCAAATATACAACAATTTTTTAATTATCCCATCTCTACTGTATAAATTTCATTAAACGGAAATGGCATATTAGAAGATATCCATTTTTTTAAAAAATAATCCATGTCATCGTGAGATAATGAAAAAAAATTCATAATGTGATTATATAGGTCCTCATTAAACCCATAACCTTCATCTATGTATTCAACAACAAAAGTCCTGTCTTCTTTAAACCAAAAAAACATGTCGTCAACTCCATTAGCCTTTTCCATTTTTAGGTTTGAGAACTCTTCTGAAATATAGTCATCTACCAAATTTTCAAATCTACTGTCTTCTATTTTATATCTCATGTAAAATCAATTATTCCAGGTTTTTTATATCCCATTTTATTTCTACAATCTTGTAGACCTAAGATTATATCTGAAGTAGTTTCTAAATCATCCTCAGTATAAAACATAACTTTAACTATTGGTTTCCCTGTTTCTTTATTTTGAACTAAATAAATTTTATGAACCCATTCTTTATAGTTATTATTTTTTATACACTCGTTTAATCCATCCATCAATTCTTTTAGTTCTTCTTCACCATTCAAATACTTAATCTCAACAACTGAAACCAAGTATTGTATTGTCATTATTTTTGAAAGTTGTTGTACCCATTGTTGGGGATGCCCTACATACTCACCTTTCATCCATTTACCGATATCCAATTTAGGATATAAATATAATCTACTATCGTCCCATTCTGAGTCAGCTGAGCTAAAAATAAACTCGGTGTCTCCAAATTCTTTTTCAAATTTAGATAAAAATACATTTAACTCTTTAGGTAAATTTTCTTTATTTCCTGTAAATGACATTAGAACTTAACTTTTGATTTAATACTATTTAATCCATTACCCTTTGCCTCAACCCAATTAGGATATTTGGAAGCTTGGGTTCCCTTACCTTTAAAATAATATTTTCCGTTGTCTAATGCGTAGTCAAATGATTTGTCATTAGTCGTATTAATTTTGGCGGATTGAGAAAGTTGTACACCTCCTGTATTTATTTGAGTTCCTTGATTTGTGTTGGTTTGAGTATTTGTTTGAGTTCCCTGATTTGTATTTGTTTTAGTCCCTTGATTTGTATTGGTTTGGGTATTTGTTTGAGTTCCCTGATTTGTTTTAGTATCTTGTTTAGGTTGTTCATTAGAACTTTTTGGTTGAGTTTTTTCTTGTGGGGCAGATAATTTAGATATAACATATTCCTCATTTGAAATATAGAGATTTTTTACTGCGTTTCCATTACCGTCATAAACATATCCTCTTCCTCTATCATCAAACTCTCCGTCCAAATATAAAAAAGTTTTTAAATTCTTTTCATAGTAATCTTGCTCAAAACAAGCCTGATTAGATTCAGGGTCATCTGCAGTTGCCGTATTAATAACTTTAGGGTTAACAATTGAAATCAATTTAAAAGAATTCCCTTCCGAGTCTTTAAATTCTTTTAATCCTCCTAGTTCAGCTCTAATCTTCGCCTTACAACCTCCACCTGTCGATAAGTCAACAGTGTTGCCACCAGCCCCTTCAGTTTTACCATCTTCAGTTTTATTTTGAGCTCCACCTCCAGATACTTTTTGGAGAAAACTACTTTTAAGTTTTTCAAATCCGTCTCCAGTTCCTACAGGAGTTGTTTGGTAATAGGTTGGATTACCACCGCCCCCTTGTCTTAGTAGCATTACTTGATTATCTTCAAAAGTTTGTGTCGATGGGTTCCAAGAAACAAACATTAACCCATCTGCGGCAGTTACTCCCAAATTAATTATACTATTTGGTGTTTGAACATACTTTCCATCTTTAGATGTAAATTCATCTAATTTTTTAATTTTAACTACTGGACTTTTACCTTCTTCAATAATTATATCGGACCAACTATATCCAATTAGGTATCCAGGTGCTTCAGATACCGAAAGATAAAAAGCGTTTGCAACATCATCTTCATTTAAAATTGTTTTAACGTTACCTATGATAGATTCAGATAGAGTTATGAATCTTTTTCTATAATCTTCAATATTTTTCATGTATTTTTTTTAAATAAATAGTTTATTACCAGTCAATTCCTGGCCCAAATTCCCTATCATCTATTATCTCATTTATATATAATTCAATATTTGGTATCCAATTTTCTAATCTGTACTGTATTTCCGCTCTTAAATTATCAAAATCATGTCTTAATTGTTCACGATGAATGTTAATATAGACTTTAATTTTACCAATCATAGTAATATGGTCAATAGTGATTTTATCAACAGATTGGAGTTCGTGTAATTCATCCATTTCACCCATTCCCCATTCTTCAGATTCTTCTCTCAATTGGTTTAATTCATAATCAATTAAATCTTGTATTTTATTTTTTATCTTTTCTAACTGAGTATCTTTTAAAACTATTTTCATATTAATTAAAATTAATGTCGTTTAGAGTAACCGAATACCCTGTTTTATTAGATAAGTTACTAACAAAAAAATCAATTACACATCCTTGTACTTCGTCATGTATCTCCCAACCAATTTCAACATCATCAATTGCATCTTTTAAACTTATAGTTTCACCTGTAGTCATAATTAAAGTAACTTCACTATCTTCTAAAATCACATCTATTGTTAAATTAACTTGACCTATTTCACTATCTATGGTATAATCGGGAACTTCAAATTTGAATCGGTACCCTCCACAATTATTAATCTCGAATATTTTTTTATCTAAAAAACTTTTTACAATTTTTGATGATTCATCCTCCCCTATATATTCTCTTAAAAACCCATAAACAATATCAATAGTAATTGTTATTTCTCCCCATCTTGCTCTACCTGCACGATTAAATCCAAATAATTTTAAAACTTCATCGTTAATAATAGGTTCTTTTTTATTCCAGTATTTAAAAAATATATTTTTAGCATCATTAATATGCTTGATATAATCCAATTGGTTTTCAGTTATAATATATTTCATTTTAATTTACACCATAAATATCAATTAATTGTTTCATAGTCAATCCAATAGGGGATAATCCAACAGCATCCATGAATTCTCGTTCAGAAAAATCAACACCAACCTTACTAACAACAAATGGCCTATCATTTTGTTCTTGATATAAAAACTCGTATTTCCCAATTCTAATCGCATATAATGGTTCGTCATTATTTATCCACCTATTTATAACATTAGGATGAATATATTGGTCAAATGACATAGGAACGTCATATGTACTTTTAACTAAATAAATTTTACCAGTTAAATCAACTTTAAACTTTTTTCTAATTAAGTCTTTTATTTTTTCTCTATAGATTGAGTGTTTCATTGTAATTATTATTTTCTTTCTCTGATTGAGCCCTGAATAAACCCAGAATCAGTTGTTTCTCCATCAATATATTCTCTATCTATCTCCTTACCATCGTACCACTCAAGGTTCCCATCATTGTCAATCATTCGTATTGTGTCTTCAACTAATTTTGAAGAATAACTTGTTTGTTGTAACCTATAAGTTGTCTCAACAGTTTCAATTTTTCTTTCATACCAATCATAAAGATATAATTTTGGTTTAGGTCTATTAATTTCACCTTCTAATTTATCTTTTTCCCAGAAAGAAGGCGTATTCAACTCAAATGTTGACGCGATATAGTTATAATCAATATAGTCAAGATTCCCAATACCCATAATTTTTGCAATGCTGTCAGATTCTTCAATAAAATCACTATCTTCCAAATCAATATTGATAGAGTCGTTGATTTTTTTAATTATTAAATACAATATTTTGTCAGGTATATTTTCGAGCTTAGACTGTTCCATATTTATTTTCTATATAAATATATTTATTTTATAATATATGGAAACAGGAGCAATTAATAAACTACTTAATGTCACTTTAAAACACAAATTCCCTAAAATTGTGAATGAAGTAATAGTCAATGAAGAAGAGATTGGTCCGATGATGTACTACCTCCATGTATTTGTCTTACTTAACAGATATCAAGATATAATCTACGATAAAGAAATAAAAAAATATATTAAAGAAATTTCGAAATATTCTTTTGAGATTGAAGGAAACGTAATTAATCAAGTGTCTTTTGGTTTGAAAGAATAAAATTACTTAATTATCTTATCAACTAATATAGAAGGAATATATTCCTTAAATAATTCAATTTTTTGTAGATATAAAGAAGTTATACTGTTAACCCCATCAATAACTTTATTAATTTCATCCAACTGATTTGGGTTTAATAAAAATACACTAATAAATTGTTTTGAGATAGGTAATTTTTCTGTAATCTCAACCATATTATAATTTCCATCATTTGATACATCTAAATAGTATGGTTTAACTCCCATAGATTCGCATCTTTGGAAATCTATTTTATTTTCAATTTGTCCTCCGACAATTATTTTATTATCAGTGCTAGTTATCATTTATGATTCGTCGTCAGAATATTTTTTTAAATTAACAGGTTCCACAAATGTTCCCTCAATTTGGGACATTTCTTTTTTATATTCTTCAATATTTTCAGACTTTAAATAGGGTTGAAATAGTGGTCGTTGATTAAACGGGACATTATCTCGGTTTTTCCATTCCTCAATCTCTTTTTCCCATAGAGGAATATGATTTTCCAAAAATGTATAATTTTTCCATTTCTCCAAATCTTCTTTTGTTGGGACAAATTTAACATTCCCGTAGTTTTCAATATTCAAATCAGGATTGTTTGTATAAACATCAACAATACCGTCATCACCAAAATACTGATAACATAACTCCTGAAGAGTATATGGGTTTACGTGATTTTCTTTCCAACTCCTTCCATAAGAACGGACATCACAGATATAAAAATATCCGTCTTCATATGAATTTATTCTACTATTAACCTTATCTCTTAATTCTAAAAGTTCGTCAATACTAATATTTTTTACAAAATTATCAATTCTCATGATGCAAATATAAAAAAATAATTTAAATAAAAAAAATTAAAACTTGTTTATTTTTTCAGGTTTCTGGTAGTATATTTCCGTTGTTTCGGAATCATGAATTTGTGTATGAACAATATCCCAATCAAATGGTGAAAAATATCCTATACCTTCTTCAAAAGTAAGTCTATTTTTTATGTCTTTTTCATTATAAGAATAAACTGTAGCTCTATGTACGTTAGTTTGGTATATAGTTTCAGATATATAAATATCTTGCTCGTAAGCCTCAATTTTTGGTCTTTTTAGTGGGGTGATAAATTTTTCCTTAATATTTAATTTAATTAAAGAAAGAATGTAATCAACGTCAATTGACTCACTTTTAACTCCGACTACTTTAATATTTGTTTCAAATATGTCATAGATTGATTCATCTGAATATATATCTAACCAATCTTCACCATCTTTCTCACATTCATTTATTATATTACTAATAAGTTTAATTAAAACTTTATCAGGTAGTCTTTCTAGTTGTGAATTTTCCATATTAAAATAAATATATTAATAATAACTTGTTCATTTGTCAAAATGTAAAAAATTTATTAATTTAATACTTATAATTAAATGTCATGATTAATAGTAAATTAATTAATAAATTTCATAGTGCATTAATAAAAGACAATAAGGTCAATCTTCATGGGTTAACTTATAAATCTGAATACAACGAGTCTTCAAACAAGATTAATGTATATATATCAAACCCAAAAAAATTATCTTATAATCCATACGTTGTTATAGAATTTTTTAATTCTGAAATATTATTTTTTGGAAATCTTATCCCTCCACCACCGTCACCAGGACCTTCAAACTTCTACTATTTAAAACAATTTTTTAATTTTTATTTTGATAATGCGGATAAAAATCAAATATATCTTAATAAAATTGACACTAGAGAAATCTCCAATTCAATCTCAAGTGTAACAAAAATAAAATATTCTGATTTTGAATCGGAAATAATCTCAGAGTTTATTGACGTTACCTCTGATGGAGATGGTAATCAAATACATATCAAAGTTAAGTTAATTAACAATTATTATAATGATAGAGAAGTGAGCGAAAAAGATTTGTATAGTATCTTTGATTTTTTATTTAACAAAAAATCTTTCTCTGATTACTTGGATGAGAGATACGACAGGGCAATGAATTTAATATGGGACGATATATTAATAACAAATAAAGATTATATGTATATTGATTTGAATATTAGTTTCTACGACTCAAGTGGTAAAAGATTATATTTTTAATCTTCGTCAGGAAAATTAATATAAATTCTAATTGGATTTTTAATTCCTGATATTCTAATTATTTCACGAATAAATGATTTTAATTTATCCCACTCTCCTGAATTACTAATTGGGATAAAATCAGAATAGTCAACCGTTAAAAAAATATGATATTCATAATTGAGCTCATCATTAACGTAAGTATTAAAAAAATCTTTTTCCTTTTTTACATCAACGTCAATAAACTTAGGAAATTTTTTTTCCATAATATGTTTAACAATCTTAGAAATAACTTTTTCCATGTAAAAATAAATACATATTTTTATTTTTTATATTCAATCCACTCAAGATAAAATCCAACCCCAACAAGTAAATTCATACCAATAGAAGATAATATTTCAATTACGTCATCATAAACATTCATTCCAAGATGGATATGCCCAACAATCCAAAATGGAATAGATAAATTAGAAGAAACCCACAATAAAAAAAATTTTATAAATTTAATCATATGGTTATAAATTATGCCTTTGATAAGTCTCTTGGTAAATTTTGAATTTCTTGTCCTTCAGAAGAATTAATAAATTGTACTAAACCGTTTATTGGTAATAAAAACGTCTCTAAAATTTCAATTAAAGCGTTAAGACCAGGTAAAGAAGAATTTTCTTTTAACAAATTAATTGCACCTTCAAGTCCCGCCTTTAATCCGTTCTCTACGAAGTCTTTGGTTACTCCCGAAACATAATTAATTAATTTATTAAATATTACACCCAAAATTGCTGATAGGTCATCAGACAATAATTTATTAGCCAAAGATTTTGTTATTTTACCTTTACCGACCAAATTTGTGAGTTTTGATAATAAGGTTCCCCACCAATCTGAAATTACACTCAAATATTTTTTTACAGCTATAACGACCACATTTCCAGCCGCAGGTATAAAGGCTCCCGCCAAACCAACAATCCCTTTTGTAAAAAGAATGGCTTTATCAAATGTATCACTTGTTAATGATGATTTTACCAAATTTACAAGTGACGTTGCGATATCAATAATTCCTGAAGCCAAAGTGCCAAAACCAGGTATTATTTCTAAAATTAATGATATAAAATCAATCCATACCTCAATAGACGCACCTTTTTCAACAGAGTTGCCAAGTAGACGAACACTCTCACTACCATCACCACTTATAACCGCAACTTTACCTGAAGGTAATACCAAACTTCTTTCTTTACCTCCTGTTGTACTTCTTTTTGAAGTAATATCTGGTTTACCTAAAGCTTCTTTTTTAACTTGACCAAAGTCATATATGTGTTTGAATGCTTCTCCCAAATAATAAGTTTTAAATTCTCCTGAAACATATTGGGTTTTTAATTTCGCAAACCATAATTGGTAATATTTTACATCACAAAAAGTAGTTTTTTGGGTAATCCCAAGTTGTTTAATTAGAGGTGCGGAGTTTGTATCCGCCCAAGATTTAAATGAGCTTAATAGTTTTGTGTTATCACAAAATTTTTTAAATTTTTCGTAGTTTTTATCTGAAACATTTTTTTCTATAGTTTTTTTGGCAGTTTGTTGAGTTTTAACTGACGATGCTGCCTGCCTTGAATTTTCAAAATTGGGGCTATATACTTTGTATTCATACGGGAACTTATTTTTTAAATTATCACAGATAGTGTGAGCAACATTATCAACTTCCTGAGCATTTTTACCATTAAGTGTTTTAACTTTTAGTAAATCACCCGCACCGCAAGCAATCATAGTTTGTTGCTCAATACTTGTAATTTGTTCGGTAAGATATAATTGGGATGTTCTTGTTTTATGAAGTAATATAATCCTATTTCTTTCTTCTTCCGTAATTATAAATTTTCCCATATTCATAAATATATCTCAAAACAAAAACCCCTCACATGGATGGGTTGTAGATAATTATTTTACATATAATCGTCTTCCTCATCTTCTTCCCTTCCAAGAATAGCATAGTTCAACTCATCAAGAACTGTATACTTATCAATTTCCTCATCATCTGCGTTTAAAAAAATATCACGTCCAAGATATTTCACCAATGGTGTTCCTTCTTCAACAGTATCGTTGTACGCTTTAATAATGTCCTGTGGTGATACATACTCCTCATCACCAAACTCACTTCTTACTCCCTTGAAACCTTTAGATATGAAAATATCTTTTTCTTCATGTCTATTTTCATTAACCTTACGTTTTGATTTAGGTTTGTCTTCCATATCTCTAACAATAGATAAAATATCTTCAAGTTTGGATAACGACTCTTTCTTATCCTCGTCGTTAATTGAATTTCTTAACGAATGTAATAATGTGTATAAATTTTTTTCTTTTGGGGAACTTTCTTCTTTAATAACCTTCTTAACAATATTTGTTAATTCTCTTTCAGTTAATCTTACTATTTTTTTCATGATTTTTAAAACTATTATTTTTTAGGTCTTAGAATATATTTTCCACCTTTGGTGGTTAAATAACCCAATTTATACAAATAAACACCGTCCAATAACTCAGGAAATTCAGATTTGTCAGTCGCCTCAAGTTTATATTCGTCAGCATTAGGACCTTTAGTTACAAACATTGCAACCGAACCCAATTTATTGTTTGTTTTATCATCTTTGTAAACATCAAAAAAAACTTGTTTACCGACAGATAACTCTTCATTAATTAATGGCCTGACATCACCCATTGATGATTCCATAAGATTATAAAATCTATTTTTATAGTTTTCAATATTTTCCATATTAGTGTTTATGATAAATATATCCCAAAACAAAAAAGGGGGTAGGGGGGATTGAACGACGGAAAAAAATTATTTTTTATTTTTGAATTTTATTTAGTGAAAATCGCGGTAATCATATATGGACCAGACCCCTCTAATCCTTGAGTTGAATTTAAATTTAAATTTACAGGGTCCTTATATGAGGGACCCTTTTTTTGTTCGTATCCGTTTTTTTGTAAAATCTTATTTAGACCCATCCATTTACCAATTATCGAACCTTTACTATCATGGTACCCTGTTGATACACAAAGTTCATTAGGTGAAATTGATTTACAATATTCTAACTTTGATTTTAAAATGTCACTATTCTTTTTCGCGTCATCAATATTGCTTGTATAACCAAGTTCTGGGAAATCAGGATTCCCTAAATTAACTTGTTCTTCACTAATAACTCGTTTAACTATTCTAACCAAATCAGACTCGGTTAATCTTACAACTTTTTTCATATTAATATTTTATAATAAATATATCACAAAATAAAAAGGGGGGGGGGGATTAAACCACTATTGCTCTAATAGTTTTAGTTCTCACAAAAAAAGGATTTGGTCCAGAATTAAATGACTCACCCATAATAAATATCCTTTTACCTTTATGTTCCTCCAAGAATGTTAAAATAAATTCCATGGACGTTAATATAAAATCAACCGTTTCGTATTCATCTCGGCTCACAAATTCTTCTCTTATAGAATTAAATTTTGAGGTTAATTGATGTTCCCTAATTATAGATACGGTATTTGTGCGAGCTAAAAAACTTTCCCCATCAATAAAAATTGATGGTGAGTCAATGATTTGAAATTCATATGTTGTTCCCTTTCTTATTATTGTCTCAATTTGATAATCAAGTATTTCTTTAAGCTCTTGTTCTGTTGTATTCATATTATATATAAATATCTAAAAACAAAAAAGGGGGTAGGGGGATTGGCAACCCGAAGGGAAAAATTTTTTATTTATTTCCCAATACCTGATTAACCAAATCTGAACTAACAACATATTCTATATTATTACCTCCATTATTTAAAATATGTTCAATCATAAATTTTGGCGGGACAGGACCACTATCAGTTGTTTCCGCCTTATAATTTAATACCTCTTCCACCCGCTGAAGTAAGAATGTTTGAGAAGACGTTGTTGTTTCCACCTTACAATTTAATATCTCTTCCACCCGAAAAAATGGAGTTGAGCTGGAAGAAGTTGTTTCAACATTACAATTTAACATCTCTTCCACAATGTGTCCTCTAAAAAAGAAATGTCTATCAATTTCATTTACCTTATGATTTAATATATTTTCCACCCATTCAGATAAAATCGGAACGAATGTTTTTTCTTCCATTGAAAATAAATTGAAGTAATCAGTAAAGAAATCATATCTCCACCATAGTTGCTTACTATCATTCTCAAATTCAAAGTACCAATACGAGTTTCCCTTATCAATAAACCAGATGGAATCATTATATGGAATTATATCAACATGAGATAAATCCTTATATAGTTTTTTAAATATTACTTTCTTTAGTTTATTTGAAATTTCCATATTACAAAGATAATCAAATTTCTGAAATTTTTCCAAAAATTTTTTTTTACATATGACCCTCAATTATAGATATGGGGTCATGTTTATGGGAAGTAATCAACTCCCCATCGTTAATAACCTCAATAATCTTTGATTCATCAAATTCATCCCTCCAATCATAATCTCCATTTATATAATCAGGATAACAATGTTCACTTAAAGGAACATCCAATTTATAAACAACCCAATTCCTAATATTATCATATAAATTACCTAAAGGACAAACCATCATAAAGGTAGACCAAAAGTCATTGTTATAAAATATGTATCCTGTCTTAGCCACACTAACAACCCATTCATTGGTAACAGGATTAATAACCCAATACCAATCCTTATGGTGATAAGTTAAAAAGTTTTTAGTGTATTTGTCAATTACCTGATTAATCATAATATACAAAGATAATCAAATTTCTGAAATTTTTCCAAAAATTTTATTTTGAGTTCCCACGAATTTTTATATATGGGGGGTCATGTTCCTAAAAACTAATATTACCATATATCCTTCTATATTCATCCAAATCCTTTTTCACATTTATAACATACTCCTTGAAGTCAATCTTCTCATCAAACCTAAACCTTTCATTCTCCTTATCTCTTTGAAGTAGATTAATAATAGAATCATCAATCTCAGATAATATCTCCCTATATATTCTTTCCCTATCAATACACTCCTTTAACTCAGACCTCAAGTCAAAGATTTCACCTTCAAGTTCCTGTATTCTTTCCTTATCTTCCATAGTACAAAAATAAAAAACCCCTTGAATAAATCAAAGGGTCCAATATATAATTTTATTTAAAATATTAAAGTTGTCTAAGTAATCTCTTCTGAGCCTCAATCCACTCTTGTTCAGTTGGGGTAGAAACCAACTTTTGTTTTTTAGACTCATTCACAATTGTATCCATCATCTTAATAATAGTTGACTTCATCGCACTTATACAATCACTAACGTTCTTCTCATTTACCGATTGTTCATTAATTACCCTTTTAATTATATTGTTTAAATCTTTTTCTGTTAATTTAATCTTTTTCATAATGTTATTGTTTACTATAAATACAAAAAATTTCCAAAAATTTATTTTTTACTTTTACCCACCTTTTATATAAAGGGGTCATGTTCTATAAAACAAAAAGCCCCTTGAAGAAATTCAAGAGGTTAATTAAAAAGATATATTATTAATTAAGACTTTTTCCAAATACTACTTTTAATAAAGTTACCTTCAGGGTCTTGTCTTATTCCTGATTCCTCAACCATTGAATATCCACTATTGGTAACAGTTGATTTCTTTGAAGAGTATTTCCTAAGCATTACATTTTTATCCATACTCTTTTCCATTAAACAAATATCATAATCAGATTTTGACTTACAAAAAGAATCATCCCCTTTATCATTATTACTTTGTGAAATAACATAGTTAATATCCACAGGTTGTCCCTGCTCATATAATCCCATTATATGTTTCTTCTCTTCTTCTGTAATTACAAATTTTCCCATAGTATATTATTTTAGTTATAAATATATAAATTTTCCAAAAATTTTATTTTGAGTTCCCACGAATTTTTATATATGGGGGGTCATGTTTCAGAAATTTTTTCTGGAAAATTTTATCGATGGGATTATCCCCCCCAAAACAAGTCAAAATGTCATATATAAGGGGGGATACGGGAGGGGGTATGTCAGTACGTAGGGGGAGGGGAGGGGTATATACCCATTATGGGGGAGGAGTGTTCATAACTTTTAATAACTCCTCCCCCCGTCTAATATGTTTGGCATGCAAGAGGTCCTTACATAATACCACACCCCTTTAGGATGAGTACTAACGTGGTCATAACTATAATGTATAGTACGACTCCTTGATTGGGGGTGATTCTGAATTTCATAGTACAAATATACGGCAACAATTTCACATGGCCAAAACTTTTTTAATAAAATTAATGGGGGATTATTGTTAATAACTAAATTTGTTTATATGGATTATTCGCCATATCTTTGTGTTGGTGCTTTATTGTTTGGGGGAAACATATAAGCAGGTTGGAGTATACTCGGTCCCGACTCATCGTTACAGTTCCACAAAGGTACAGCAAAATTTTTTAATATCCTATTTTTTTATATGGAATCTTTTACGTATCTTAGCTACGCTAATATTCCCCAATCGTGGGGGATGCAAGGGCTGCTGTCATTTGATAGTTGGAGTGTGTACTCCAACCTGCCTTATAAAAAAAATAAGATTTTTCTTGTGGGAATCAAATCTTCGCCGTATATTTGTATCACAATTAAACACCACCCCAACTATGATAAACGACAAATTCGCCACCAAGATTGTTAAGAGATTCTGTAAGGATAACGGTATCCTTATTACCAATCAGACTTGGAATGGTCTTGGTGATGTGACCGTTCGTATTGTATCAGTTGCTGAAAGTGACTCATGGAATTACAGAAGTCAGTCAAACTATCGTGTAATCAATTTCGAGATTACAATGAAGAAGACAGGGTTCAGATTTTCTGAGGATAGAATCCCAGCCAAGAATTGGTGGTCCTCATCATCAAGAATGAGATTCTTCAAGAACAGAAAGTGGCAAGTTGGGGTATATCTTGATGAGGTAATTTCAAAAACAAGAATTATGACGTTATTGGATATGGCCACCATCCCTTATGAAAAAGGTGGATTGGTTGGTAACATCACTTATAAATTCATCGACTAACATGGAATTAAAAAACGTATTTAGAATTGACACCATTAAGTTGGGGGCAATTGTTAGGAAGGTCCAAAAGAAAAGAACCTTTGTTGTTAAAGTGGATGGCATTGATACCAAAATTAGAGTAACAGGATTTTGTATTAAGAATCTAAAACGTAGAACAGTTCTTAGGGTTAATGTTGAGGTTGTTAACTTTAAAGAATGTATGGTTGAATTTTCTCGTAAACCAAATATAGGATTTTACTTTGACAAAATTGAATTATTCCGAAATGAAATTTTTACCACCCTAAGTTGGGGAGAAGAAATCAATGACCTTAAAATTTTTTTAAAACTATTTGGACTTAATGAATATCAAATTGGAAAAATCAAATATGAAGCTAAAGCGTAACTTAGATACATTTACAACTCGTGAACTCAGGACCATTGGGATTGGTATTCTTGAGGTAACTCGTAAAGTGCTTGGTCATGGAAACAAACCTATCCCCAAGTTTAAGATTAGAAATAATCTTACAGGACATTATGGTTTGTATGATTACGACTACACCATATTTATTAACCCCACCAATTGTGGTACCATTGAAAAGTATGTTCAGACAATCATTCATGAATATACTCACCACATACAAAGGGGACTCAAAAGAAATTACACATCATCCGTTATTAGAGATGGATATTGGGATTCCCCATTTGAAGTGGAAGCCAGAAAAAATGAGAAGAAATATAAGAGTGTGGTTTGGAAAGAGTTTAAAAAAACTTTCTAACATAATTGTCAATAACTTGTATGGGACCCTTCTTGGTTTTGAACTGAGATAACCCCTCCATCATGTTATCGAAATTATATGACATTAAGACATATACGTTTTTTTGAAAGGTGGACCTATGTATTTTATACTCCATCTTCCCCATTCTATTATCCCCATCCTTGAAATGTATGACAAAATAGTCACCCACTTCATCTATGGTCATCTTAAAACCCTTTAAAAAACTTATTAACAATTCATCCACATTGGGGTCTGTCATAGTGTCAGGGGTAATTTTGTTCATAACTTTATGTTAAAAAATTTGATTTTGTCAAAATGTCAGTTGAGGGTCTCGGATGGGATAATCCCCTTGACCACTTTTTACCCTCATTACATTACTAAATATATACTATATTCCCCATAAAGAAAACAGTATTGTCTCCCACTTTTTACCACTGGTGATAGTGTAGTGACCACTTATGGAATATAGAAAGTGAAAAAAATGGTCTTCCTGATAGTGTGAGAAGGGTTTTTTTTACTATATATAAACTCCAGAGAAAAAAGTATCATTATATCTTAATGCGGGTGAGGGACTTTAGTCCCCTATAAACAGGATTTAAATATGTTATTTTATGTGTACTTCAACGGACCTTTTAAGATTTTCCCCTTCAAAATAGACACATTTATATGGACAATTTATGTGGTGGTAAAAAGTGGTAATGAGTCATATACTATACAAAACCCTACGGGTTTGTCCCTTATATGACAAGTTATTACCACCATACATATTCACCATATTTTATACCCTTTAGTATAATACCTCATAGTATAATATAATACCCTTTAGGGTACTGAATACATATACTTCTCACATATTATATCATATAGGGTATAATAAGTCCCCTAACATTATGTGTCTTCATGGGGACCTTATATATAAGGGGGAAATTAGGAAACAAATAAAGGAATGAACCCATTAGTGTAATGGACCGAAGTGAAACGAGGGGAATGGAACGTTTACGAAGTAAAATGGGGGAATGACTTTGTTTGGTTCGTAATTTCAGAGTATATTTGTATTTATTACTATATGAAATTTCTTATAACAGAATTACAATTAAGTAAGGCCGTCTTTAGATATTTGAATAATCTGAACTTTATTCAGATTGAAACAAGTAGTAATATATTCTTTATTAATTCAGAAGATGATGAGCACGCTCAAATTAGATATCATAAAAAAAATGGTTGGTGTCACATAAATTTAAATTTAATTGAACACATCTCCGCATTATTTTCTTTAGATGTAATCACCTCTAAAAATATTATCGGTAATTGGGTTGGTAATACCCTACAAATGGAAATCAATTACGCACAATGGGTTGTCTTCAGTAAGTCCGAAATTTTGAAGGTTCACATTTAACTAATATTTATAATAACATGAAACTACTAATCACCGAATCTAAATTAAAGTCAGTTATTAAAGATAAGTTCGATATTGACTTAACAGGTCGTGTTGAATTGGACCCGAGCTTATATAAGATATTAAATGATTTTGATTTCTATTTTACTTACGATGGGTTACAAAGAAGACTTAATATGGAAAACTATGGTCCAATGTATCTTATAGAATTGGATGATAATCGTAAGGTATTATATCAAATGAATTATAGTTCAAATAACCCATTAATTCTTGATAATAAAGGTGATGGATATACAGAGTCCGACTTTATGGATTTACTTGGTATTCTCCCACTTGGATTAACTTTAGAGCAATTTCTCGATTTATACATATGAAATATATAATAACAGAATCACAGCTTGATAAGATAATCTTTAAGTACTTGGATAATCAGGACTTTATTATTAAGAGAATGAATAGTGGTAATGTAACTTACTTTGTTAATTCTGAGGGTGATGGATTTGTGGATTCATTAATCAAATATTATAGAAGTGGTGAGTGTGTCATGAGTTTTGAGTTAATTGATGAGATTGCTGGATTCTTCTCTATGGAATTTAATAGTTCTAAATATGTTATCGCCAGATGGGTTGAAAATACTTTGGATAGGAGAGTTAAAGAAATTATAATTAGATAGATATAACTAATATTTACATCATATGAAATACCTAATCACCGAATCACAGATTGATAACCTAATTTTTAAGTACTTGGATAATCAGGACTTTATTCAGATTGAAAAGAAAAATAGTATATACTTTCTTAATTCTGAGGGAGATAAATACGCTCAAATTAGATTTCATAAAAAGGGTGGTTGGTGTGGAATTTATTATAAATTAGTTGATGAAATTTCTACCTTCTTTTCTATGCAAAAGTCTGATTCTGAACAAGTTATCGGTAGATGGGTTGAGAATACCTTGCAAATGGAGGTATCAGGTACCCAGCGCGTTATGGAGCAGTGGGTTGCATTATGTTGAGAATACCTAACTAATATATTTATCTTATATGATATCCGCCGTTAAAAAATTAATTAATAACCTTGTTTTAAAAGAATACCCATTTCTATATAATGTTAAAGTTAGTCGTGAGGATTTGGGAGGTCTTTATTATTGTAAGTTCACATCAGATGAATGTTTATCTTCTGAGAAACAAATAGAGATTGATACTTTTGTTAAAACATTATTTAAAATGGCTTCCATAGTTGATGATAGGTCCCCTTTATCATCCCCGACCATTCTTTGTTTTTTTGACTGTGGTAAAGGTTATGAATTTAAAAGCGATTATAAATATCAACATCATTAATGGTGGTGTCATATTTATTATAATATGAAATATCTTATCACAGAATCACAAATTGATAATGTAATCTTTAAGTACTTGGATAATCAGGACTTTATTCAGATTGAAATGGGTGATGGTGTATACTTTGTAAATTCAGAAGGTGATGAATATGCTCAGATTAGATATTTTAAAAAGGATAAAAAATGTGCAATATATACAGGATTAATTGATGAGGTCGCTTCTTTCTTTTCTATGCAAGGTTATGATGCTAGGGAAACTATCGGTAGATGGGTTGGTAAAACATTAGGTGTGGAGATTGAATTTTCTATGTGGGTTCAAAATATAAATTCTATATTGTTATTTGTTGCTGATTCCATCTAAATAATATTTATATCATATGAAATACCTAATAACCGAATCTCAGATTGACAAAGTAATCTTTAAGTACTTGGATAATCAGGACTTTATTCAGATTAAGAAAGGAGATAAAATATACTTCGTTAATTCCGAGAGTGATAAATATGGACAAATTAGATATGATAAATATGATGGTTGGTGTGGAATATATTATGAATTAATTGACGAAATTTCTGCCTTCTTTTCTATGGAAGAATCTGATTCTGAATCAGTTATAGGTAGATGGGTTGAGAATACCCTACAAATGAAGGTCACAAGCACCCTTCATCGCTTTGTTGCAGATTGCCTTGAATGTTGAGAATACCCTACAAATGAAGGTCACAAACACCCGCGACACCTTTTTGTACTGGAACAACTTAGTTGAGAATACCCTACAAATGAAGGTTATAAACACCATTTATAGTGTGAATAAGCAAAGGAACATAGTTGAGAATTACCTACAAATGGAGGTTATAAACACCTACATCCATGTGACAGATTCTAAGATTTGAGTTGAGAATACCTAACTAATATTTTACACCACCACTATTTTCCACTCCCCATTATAATCCTCCACAAGACAAGTGGAGTTCTCACAAAAGTCACCTGAATTCATATAATCACTTTCTAATTTCGGATGATGGATATGACCACACACAGCAACATCATATCCTTTCTGTTTTGTTAGACCTTTTGCGTTTTCCTCAAAATCAGATACAAAGTTAATTGCTCCTTTTACAGATTGTTTTATCGTATTTGCCAGTGAATGATATGGTAGATTAAACTTCTTTCTTATGTAGTTGTATATCGTGTTTAACTTAATGACAAAATCATACGACCATCCACCAATCACTGCAAGCCATCTTGCCTTCATAACAACAAAATCTAATACATCCCCGTGAAAACAAAAATATGTTCTCTCATCAATACCATAGTGGACATACTTTCTTACAATCTTTATATTGTTTAATGTGAATGGAATGAATGGTTTTAGAAAGTCATCGTGGTTTCCTCTTATGTATATAACCTCCGTTCCTTTCTCTGACCTCTTCATAAACTTCCTGAATATCTTTGTATGTTCCTTCTTCCACTTTCCACCATTCTTTAATGCCCAACCATCAATTATATCTCCGTTTAGAATTAATTTATCTGATTGGTTCTCTTCTAAAAACTTTAATATCTTATCTATCTGTGATTGTCTTGCACCCAAATGTAAATCACTCATTATAATTGTCCTATATCTCATTTCCAATATGTATTATGATTTGAAAAGAACTTCTTATTGTTCCTGTTGAAGAATGATTTAACCATTAGTTTTGTCATATACCATAGTCCCTTATTCTCAAATCTTCTTGGTGGTGTGAATACCGTTGTATTCATTATCTTGAACTTATCACTGAATACTTGTTTTGATAACAGGTAATCTTCAGCAACTTTTGCTTCTTCATCAAATCCACCAAGTCTATTAAATGTCTCAGTTTTAAATAACATAAACCCACCAAGA